>Ga0209190_1000584_pt1 | contig 26646 bp, 33 predicted proteins | sample M_140205_XF_Meta_FD_187315 | JGI IMG/M metagenome (GOLD analysis project Ga0209190, IMG submission 187315) | Freshwater microbial communities from Lake Montjoie, Canada to study carbon cycling - M_140205_XF_MetaG (SPAdes) (version 2) | ecosystem: Environmental > Aquatic > Freshwater > Lake...
TAAGAACGCGCCAAACAGAATTTGATTGATTTTGTACGAAAAAGGCTTAATATCACGCAATGGACAGTCGGGAGACTGACCGTAATTTCAGGAGGCGCGTATGGCGCAAGTACAGCAAGGTGGCACCCCGGTACTTCTAACGTCCAGCGGGGTTGTCTCTATCGCCGCCGGCACAATGATTGGCTATCATGTCAATTCAACCAGTTCTGGCACCATTGTTTTTGGCAATGGAACTGCTGCAAGCAATACGGCGGTTAGCGGCACCATTACCCCATCAGCCGGGTTCAATGCGTTTCCTGCTTATTTTCCTGCAGGTTGCTATGCCACTATCGGCGGCACGCTGAATGTGACGTTCTTCTTTTCGGCGGGTTAAATGATCCCTACATTACAAACAAATACTAATACTGCTCCCGCCGCGACCTCGGCAATCATCCAAGAGGGCAGTGCTTTTTACATCTTGCTTGAAGATGGCGTAAGCAAAATACTTCTGGAGTAAAGCATGGCTGATACCTCGATTTCCAATCTAACAGCAACGTCCCCGGCAACGGCAGCGCATCGGATTCCGATTGCCATTACTCCGTTTGGCTCGGGTAACAACGGTTACATCACCCCGGCGCTGATTCTGAGCTACGGGACGAGTCCTATTACCGGCACCACGATCACGGCGACGACGCAATTGGTCGGTGCAAAAGTCTCTGAGAGCGTAACGGCGGGTGCAGGCTGGACGATCACCGCAGGCACCGCCACGACTGCTGTATCCGCGCTGAGTGTCACCCGCACAAACAACAATGCGCTTGTAACCAACGTAGTAAGTATTGCCGCAACGGAAACAACGCAGGCGGCATTCGGAACCTACAACAATTTCGCGGTATATGGTGGCGCGGCTGGTGCCGACCTTGCATTAGGTATTGGAAAGCATCCGCAGGCGGCGGGTTCTAGCTCTCCGTATATAACTATCGGCGGGTATCTTGGAAACTCAACTATAGGGTCATACGCGGGGCAACTTACCGTTGGCAATGCTGCAGCGACTGCCGTTGGGTACATGTCGCACGCGCAAATATCCCTTATATCGACTGCGACAATCGGGTTTGCAGTTGGATCAAACGGAATCGCGTCAACAGACACCGCTATATCTCGCATCTCCGCAGGCGTAATCGGTGTCGGCACTGGTGCGGCGGGGAGTTTCGCTGGGACGCTGCAACTTGAACAACTTACCGTTGGCAACGGGGCCAGCATTAACCACAATGCAAACCGGCTGCAGTTCAATAGCAGCACTGAGCGTGCGATGCAGATTTCTAACTACAATCAATCCATTTCGTTCTTTAATACATACATACTCGCGTGGGCGTCTACTGGGGATGCAAATGGAACTCTTGACACCTCCTTGTCGCGCATTTCTGCAGGTCTTGTTGGAATAGGAACGGCAGCAGCTGGATTTGCCGGCAGGTTAAAGCTCACAAGTACCATCGTTGCAGCGACAACCGTAGCGGCACTTAACGCATCCCCAACGGTGGGCGAAATATCTACAGTCAACGACGCGCTTGCCGTGACTGCCAAAGGTGCGACTGTAACTGCCGGTGGGTCTGCTATAGCGGTGCTTGTCTGGAACGGCACTAACTGGGTAGGAATTTAAGGAAAAATCATGATCAAACTGAAACCCGTAACAATCAACACGCTCCCCGGCGAAGTCACGATTGACCGCGCCCAAAGCTCTCTTATCTATATCCAGATGGCAACATCGGCAAAAGAACGCACTGCCAACGGGGAAGTGCAACTCGGAACTGAAGATGCAGAAGGCAATTTTGTTCCTGCTATCAGCAAGACCGCAGCAATGACCCCGGAGCAGTACGCGGCATGGGGAACCGACGATGCTTATGCAACAGAAGTTCTGTGTATCAACCTTGGATTGGAGCCAGTATGAACGAACGTGTCTCAGATGCAGAAATTGATGGTCGATTCAAAGCCCTGACCATTCAGCGCGACAACGCAATGAATCAGGTAGTCCTACTGATGGGCAACATCGCCACGCTGGAAGCGAAAATTCAGGAACTGGAAACGGCTAATGAGCCTGCAAACGAATCAAAGTAATGCGCAAGAGCCAGACCCGCTGATTGCGAGTTTGACAGGCATCATTGCGCAATATGACCGTGAGTTCGATAAATGGAAAAAACGAAGCAAAAAAATCATTGAACGCTATCGTGATGACAACCGAAGCGCGAACAATGGAGGGGCATCAGTAAGATTTAATATCCTCTGGTCAAATGTTCAGACGCTTGTGCCGGCGACGTTTGCTCGATTGCCTGAGCCTGATGTATCTAGGCTTTTTCTAGATAATGACCCTGTTGGTCGTGTTGCTGCGCTGATACTTGAGCGCGCATTGAAATATGAGATTGGTCATTATCCAGACTACGCAGCGAGTATGCGGCAATGCGTGTTTGATCGGTTTCTCGGTGGGCGTGGAACTTCGTGGGTACGTTATGAGCCACATTTCAAGGCGGCTCAGTCGGGTTTGCCAACTGATGGCGTTGAGATCAGCGAGGACATTGATGAGCCAGGAGAGGAACTGGATTACGAGTGTTCTCCTGTTGATTATGTTCATTGGGAAGATTTTGGGCATTCGGTAGCGCGTACTTGGGAAGAAGTTACGCACGTTTGGCGTGTTGTGTATCTGAATGAGGACGCTGTTGAGGAACGCTTTGGCGAAGAAATGGCTAAAGAGATTCCTTATGATTCATCGCCTGAGAAAAAAGAACGGGCTGTATCAGGAGAGAAAAATCCTAAGCAGGCAAAGATTTACGAGATTTGGGACAAGGACAAAAAACGCGCCTATTGGTATTCAAAGTCATTAACCAAGATTATTGACCAGCGCGATGACCCGCTTGGTCTATCTGAGTTTTGGCCGTGTCCGAAACCGCTATTTGCAACAATCACTAATGAGACATTGGTTCCAGTTCCTGACTACACGTTATATCAGGATCAGGCGCGTGACTTGGATGTGCTGTCTGACCGTATTGATGGACTGATTAAGGCAATGCAGGTCAAGGGCGTCTATGATGCGTCTGTTCCTGAACTGGCAAGGCTTTTCACTGAGGGCGGTAATACTGATTTGATTCCGGTCAAAAACTATCAGGCATTCTCGGAAAAGAACGGGCTGCGCGGAGCAATCGACATTGTTGATCTATCTCCGTTTGCTGACGCTCTCAAGCAATGCTATTTGGCATTTTCGCAGGTCAAGGAATACATCTACGAGATTACCGGCATCAGCGACATTGTGCGCGGGCAGACCAATCCAAACGAGACTTTGGGCGCACAGCAGATCAAGCAAAACTTCGTCGGCCTGCGATTAAAGGACATGCAGCATGGCGTAGCAAAATTCTGCGCTGAGGCAATCTGCATAAAAGGTCAGATTATCTGCGCTAAGTATTCCCCAGAAACAATTTTGAGAATTTCGGCTGCAGAGCAACTATCTGAATCAGACAAACCGCTTATTCCGCAAGCAATGGCACTGTTGATTGGGCCTGAACGTATGGCCAATCCAGAAGCAAGCCAAGGCCCAAATCCTACGCGAGAATTTAGGATTGATATTGAAAGTGATTCGCTTGTGGAAATGGACGAGGCGACCAACAAGCAGGATCGTCTTGAATTTCTTAAAGCAACTGGCGCATTTATCAAAGAAGCGTTTCCCGTCATTCAAGCATCTCCTGCCGCTGCACCATTGCTTGTTGCAATGTTGAAATTTGGCGTGACCGCATTCAAGGTTGGGCGCACGATTGAGGGGGATTTTGATCTTGCGCTGGATCAGTTGAAACAGCAGGCCGCGCAGCCACAACAACCCAAACCTGATCCTGAGATGGAGCGCGTTAAGGCTGATACGCAGATACAACAAGCGCGAGTCCAGGCTGATCAGCAAACCAATCAAATGAAGATGCAGGCTGCGCAGCAGGAAACGCAAGTGAAAATGCAGGCTGACGCGCAGATGGAGCAGATGCGTATGCAAGCTGAATCTGAGCGGCACATGCGCGAGCTACAGGCTAACGCTGCTGAGAGTCAGCGAACTGCGGCTATGCAGCAAGACACTGAACTGAAAAAGGCTGCGTTGCAGATTGCGGGGCAGATCGAAGTTGCTCGCATTACTTCTGCCGCGCAAGAGCGGGCTGCTGCTCGTAATGCTGAAGTGGAAAGCGAGAATGAGGCAAAAGAATCTGCTGAATCGGAAGCCAAAGAACAGGCAGGCGCACAAACGCAAGAAGTTATGAATCGCTTGCTTGAAACGCAAGCCGAGTTGCTAAAAACGATGTCACTGCCCAAGCAAGTCATGCGCGATGGCGAAGGCCGCATCATTGGCATGCAGGTAGTCAAGTAATGGCTTCCTACGTCAAATATCAGATTGGCACAGAGGTACTACTAGAGGCAGGCAATGCCGCAACGGATACTTGGCAGTTGATCCTATCGAACACCGCGCCTGTGGTCGCTACCGATACCACGGCTGCGAGTGCTACCGAATTGGGTACGGCTGGCGGTTATACGGCTGGCGGGGTGAACTGCACCATCACCTCAAGCACGCAAACTGCTGGTGTGTACAAGTTGATTCTCGCGGCTCCGGCATCCCCGACTTGGACAGCTTCGGCTGGTGGTTTCACTTTCCGCTACGTGATTCTGTACAACCTGACGCGCACACAATGTATCGGGTATTGGGATTACGGTTCTGCTTTAGCTCTCAACGGAACCAACGGCGACACCTTCACCCCGACCCTTGATGCTTCGGGTGGAACGTTCACGGTGTCTTAATGCTCCTTCTTACTTCAGCGACTGATGTAATACAGATTGTCACGGGGTCGGCTACCGCGCTGGATGTTCACGCGTCTTGGGTGGACAACGCCTCCGGGACAATCACGCCGGGTAGGACAAACACTGAGATAACGACCGCCACTACCACGACGGTAGTAACTAGTCCTGCTGCGGCCACCCAGCGCAACGTTCAGACGATGCTGGTAACGAATCTAAGTGCTTCGGCGGGACAGGTAACAATCAACTACTTTGACGGCACTGCAACAGTAACTTTATTCAGCTTGTCATTGCTGGCTGGATACACAGTCCAGTTTGCAGCGGGTAGCGGGTTCACGGTATTCACTTCTGCTGGTGTGATCCTGAGTGCGGGTGCTACGGGTGCAATAGGGCCGACTGGCCCCGCAGGGCCGCAGTTGGTTTCGGTGATGCAGGGTGACCAAGGCGATGAGGGCGCTCCAGAATGGGGCACACCTACGGTTGGCGCGAACATGGGGACAACCAGATCGCAGTGCGCCGCTGATGCTAAGAACTGGGCGTTCCTTGGTCGAGGAACTTCTGGTGCCGCAGTACGGACGGGGGTTGTTGTTTGGACTGGAACATACGCACAACTAATGGTCGAATATTTTATTGCTGGGTATGCCGGTAACGGTATTGGTCGAATTCTGTGCGGTAACACTGCTCCAAACGAAGCTGCAACGGACTGCTGCACAGCACTGATCGAAGGCGTAACGCCTACCACTACATCGGTGTCCGTTACTGGATGGCCCACTGCGGTTAACGTAGCTGCGGCTGCACGGTATGGGGTCATGTTCATCAACAACCAAGCTACGTTTGTTAAACGGATGACTGGCAACGGTCAATATGCTGGAACTGCACCGACAGTAGTGCCGACGATGATTCAACACGCGGGGATGTACAATAATTCTGCCACCTCCATACAGCAGATGTCGTTCGTGTCTTTTGCCACTATCACTACAAACGTAATAGGCGCGGCTTTTACCACAGGCACATACTTCAACGTCTGGGGCCGGAACAACGACTAAGGAACAACATGGCTACCAAAACAAAAACATGGGTTGTGCTGTGCCTTCAGGACACGCCGACCACCGAGTACCCGAGTCAGGCGTCGGCGTTTGCCGCTGCACAGACCAATGCGGAAGCTGTCTCAGGAACGCGAAACTTTCTGGTGTTTGAACTTGTGGGCGGGTTTTCTCCGGTTAACGATGCCGCGCCAATTGAAATTATCTAAGGAGTAGTCATGGCAGCGAACAAACTCATACGGATTGGCCCGGTTTCTTTGACCGCCACCACCACCACGAACCTCATCAACCCTCCAACGGTTACGGGTGGCACAAACCCCCCGCTGACGAGTACCGCCACATATATTATCCTGCGCCACATCCGCGTCAGTAACACCACCACGGGTGCGTTGACGTTCGCAATATGGCTGGGCACCACGGGCATCAACACACAAGCTGCCAGCTTTGCTTTCAGCGGGCAAGCCGCTGCCGGGGCACTTACAGCCTCAACGGGCGTGTCTGTTGCGGCGCAGTCCTATGTGGACTGGTATGGGCAAGTGCGGTTGGACACGGCGGATTTCCTTGTGGGTGGTGCGAGTGCCACGGGGCTGACGCTTAACGCGGAAGGCGAGATCGGCATCGCCGGGTAATACTTGAACATGGGGTACTGCAATGGCAGCAAAGTATCTATATGTTCCGGTATATGTAGATAAGGGCTGGTTCAGTGTAACCCTCACCGATCAGGGTTGGTTCTTTGATGAACTGACCACGACCGGCGGCGGGGCGGTCAACTACACGCTGGTCTGTGCTAGTGGTTCGTATGTGTACACAGGGCAGGCGGCGACGCTTGGACTGGCAAGGAAGTTAAGTCTAGCCGTTGGTGCTTACGTCTACACAGGCCAAGCGGCGACACTGACGGTAGCAAGACGGTTGGCGCTAGACGCAGGGGCATACATTTATGTAGGAAACGACGCCACGCTAGACTATGTTCCAGGCGGCGTTGACTACACGCTAGTTTGCGAGGCCGGAGCATACGTCTACACCGGGCAAGACGCCACGCTTAATTATCAGCCTGTCTATGCGGTCATTGATACGCATGACGGCGGCAAGAAACGCAGGCATGAAAACCCGTTTGAGGACAAGAGCAGAAAAGAATTGCGGGTTTTGCTGGAAAAGGCTATAAGGGTTGGAAAAGCAACGGAAAATACTGAAGTTGTTGCGCAGCCGGTTGAGGCTCAAAAAACCGCTGATTTGAGCAGGGAACAGGTTAGACAAATCATTGCAGACATTTACACAAATGTTGCAATGCAAAAAGCAGCAAAAGAATTTGATGATGAAGAAGTGGTTTTACTCCTCTTATAAATGAAAGGCACATCATGACTACTGCAAATGAGTTGGTTCGGGTCGGGATTGCTCCTGGCGCTGCGAGTGTTATGCCAAGCGGCACGATTGCTGCCGTTACCGCAATCGGTTCCTCGACGCAGGCAACTGCTGTTGAGCTTGCCGCTGGCGTCAATCGCATAACCAGTGCTGACGGCGTGAAGTTGCCTGCGGCAAACCCAGGCGATGCCTTTATCTGCATCAACGACACTGGCTCCACCATTAAGGTATGGCCTCCGACTGGTGGCGCGATTCAAGTCCCTGGAACTAGCTTTGCGGCTGCTGTAGCTAATGCCGCTGGCAACTTGACTACCTACAGCACGGCGACCTACACCTGTGTTATCGGCGGCTCGGCAAGTCTTTGGGCTGTGAACAAGTCTGCCTAATGGCTGAAGTACGCGCATCGTCAGGGGTTCCAGTAGCCGCAGCCTTTGTTGGCTATGGTGCTCCTACGCCATGCGCTCCGGTCATTGTGGATAGTGTGACTGGGTATCTGTACACGTTAAAGTCGGACAATTCAGTGATTGAATTCAAAAATGCAACAACTGGATACACAGGCACCATTACAACTGCGTCATTGGTGGGAAAAACTATTACTGTAGCAAACGGCGTCATTACGGGATTTGCATAATGCGAAGCAGATACATTTATAACCCACAAGGAGAGTTGATCTACGCTATTGAACGCGGCGTAGTGACTTGCGACAAACGTGATTGCGAAGTTGATCCTGGCTACATGGTTATGCCGGACATTCAACCGTATCAAAACATGGTCAATGGCGGGATTATTACCTCACGCTCAAAACACCGCGAATTCCTGAAACAGCATAACCTTGTTGAGATTGGTAACGAAAAGCAAAAGTCTGTTGCTGATTTGCGGAAAACCGGCGTAAAAGAATCGCTTGTTGCATCAATGCAGCGGGCAAAAGAGCAATATGGTACAAGACACGTTGAAAAGGCAATTTCTGAAACTTTGAATAGGGCTTACGAGTTGCGAAGAAGGTAATTTAACCGCGATCACCGGGATGGTGAACGTACCGTCAGATAACTCTGGCGTCCCTTTGTGGAGATTTACATGGAACAAGTTGAAGGCGCACAGGATACCCTGCGTGACACCATTCAAGCCAGTATTGTCGCCGTAACGCAGGAAAATGAGCCTGCGGAAATAGTCACGCCTGAACCGTCCGAATCAGCCGCTCAACGCGCCCGCGATGAAGTGGGTCGCTTTGCTAAAACTTCCGCTGACGCAGGACAAAAAGCCCTTAACGATGCAAAGGGCCAGCCTGCGCCTGTTGTCACGGAACCAAATGAGCCGGCAGCACAACCAATCCCGCGCCCCTCAAGCTGGTCTAAAGAAATGTGGCCGTTGTGGGACAAGCTAAACACCGGCGCAGCATTGACCGCACAAGAGGCGCGTCAGGTCGCTGAATACAACGCCAAGCGCGAGACTCAGTTTGCTACTGGTGTATCCACCTACAAGCAGATTGCAGACAACGCCAAGCCGCTTTTGGACGCAATTCAGCCATTTCAAGAGGACATGCAGCGTCACGGCATCCAAGCACCGGAAATGGTGCATCGGCTCATGTCAGCGCACAAGTCGCTGTCTATGGGTAGCCCGCAAGAAAAGTTGCAGCAGTTTGCAACTCTGGCGCAGCAATACGGAATACCTCTGCAGGCGTTCTACGATCAGGCCGCTCAACAGCAGTACCTGGCAACGCCGCATCAACCGCAGCAACAAGCACCACAACAGCCTCCAAACTTTGAGGCAATAATCGAAAAGACGCTGCAACAACGAGAACTCAACCAAACAATTGAGTCTATGCAGCGTGATACAACGAAGTACCCGTTTTTCAATTATGTCAGAAGTACGATGGCTCAACTCCTTGAGACAGGCGCAGCTAATGACCTTGACGATGCTTACCAGAAGTCACTTGATGCACCGGAACACGCAATGCTCTCTACCGCGATGGCTACACAGCAATCACAGGCAGCAGAAGCTCAGCGCGTAGCGGCAGCACAAACGACTGCAAGGATAGCTCGTGCCAATACCATATCTCCCCGCTCGTCAACACCGGCGGTTCCGGCAGCATCTGGTAACGGTAAAAAAAGTGTGCGCGAAAGTCTTTCTGAAGCGATGGAAATGCATCGCTCTAGCGCACGTATTTAATTTTTCAAGGAGCCAATTATGGCATTTGCAAACAGTGCTGTGACGGACATCATCGCTTAACAAAAAATGATGCTACAAGTCACTTTCGGTAATCCTATTTTTCTTCTTCCGGTTTTCGGTAGGGGTGAGGTATTGCAAGTTCCAAGGAACATGCAAGCCAGTAACGGGGCGACCGTCAATGATTCCGCGAAGCGGGATGATGTGATCGACTTCCATTCCTTTAGGGCATTTAGCATAAATTTCCAAAAGTTCTTTTTTGGATGTTCCTTTTGGAGTTTTGTCTTTTACGTCTTTTCGTCGATAGTACAGTCTGGCAGGAAAGTATGGATCAGTTTTCCATCTAATTCTGCGCGCCTCATTGATTGCGTCTTTATGTTTTTCATAAACTGCTTTCTTTTGCTGCGCGATTTTCTTTCTGTACTTTGCATCAGAGGCATAGCGATTACTTCTCCAGTCATTTTGATATTCAGAATACTTGCCAAAATATTTATGGGCTCGTTTATGAATATCAGCAAGAGAACAAGGCTTGCATTTATGGCTGACTGTTGCGCCTTTTTTGTAGTAATCGGAACGCGGCTTATCAATGCCACATTGAGGGCAGACTTTGCTCAAAAATGGTTGTCTAGGCATAGTGACATTATAGCACGTTGGGGCGATGTAAAACAGGGTGAATTCGGTGGACGCTGAAATGCCAATACCGAGCCGATCCATACAGGAATGTATGGCGGGTGTAACGACTAGGTCATGGAGTCCAGAACGGACAGTAAAGACCCACGAGCCCCCTGCACGTTTTTATAAACGTGATGAGATAGTCTGCTCTGCATCAAAACGAAAGATGCAGAAGTGTCGGATAAAGAGCCGGCGCGATAACAACTGGACAACGATTCAAAGTCGTACGCGAGCCCTCGCAGATAATTTCACAAACAATAACGCACTCGTTCAGCGCCTGAACGAACGCGGGAACGTCAAGCCGTTTAGCGGCGGAAACGTGATATTGCAGGAACTGGCGTACAACGACTCAAATACCGCAAACGTCAACTCGTACAGCGGTTTTGAGTTAATCAACATTCAGCAAAACTCCCCAATCAGCGCAGCGCAATTCTCGATTGCACAATACGCGGCTGCTGTGACGATGAGCGGACTTGAAATGTTGCAAAACTCAGGCGAGGAAGCATTCATCGACTTGATGGAAGGCCGACTCGAAGTTACTGAGGGTCAACTGCTTAACCGGATTGGTTCCGATATTTACGGCACTGGCTCTGGAAACGGCGGTAAGAATCTGACTGGATTGGGTACTGCTGTGCCTGATACTGCAACCACTGGAACGTATGGCGGGATTTCTCGTTCTTCGTTCTCGTTCTGGCAGTCAAAGTCATATTCCGGTGTGACTAATGGTGGCGCTGCTGTTTCGGCTGCAAACATCGTTGCTTATATGACCGCGTTAGCCGTTCAGTTGGTGCGCGGTTCAGACAAGACCGATTTGATTGTGGCTGATAACACCTACTATCAGTATTACATCAACGCACTTCAAGCAATTCAGCGTGTGTCCAGCGATGGAACCGGAAAAGCGGGAAGTGGCTTTGCTGCCGTGAAGTTCTACGCGGGCGGTATGGCGGCTGATGTGGTGCTTGACGGTGGTGTGTACACCGGCGGCGATAGCGTGGGAAGTTGGACAGGTGCAACGAGCAGCCATATGTGGTTTCTCGACACTAAGTACTGCTTCTTGCGTCCACACAAAGACAGAAATTTTGTCCCGATCGGCGGCGAACGGCAAGCCGTTAACCAAGACGCGGTTGTGAAACTCATTGGATGGGCTGGTAACTTCACCATGTCCAATAGTTTCCTCCAAGGCGTTTTGATAGCGTAACCAAGGAGAAAAAACATGGCCTACACTATCGCAAATCCGCAAATTGGGCAGCTTCCGATCAATCAGTTTGATTCGGGAATTGTTTCTCCTTACAACGTAGTAACTGGCAGCGCAACAACCATTCCGACGCCTCCTTTGTCGCCGGGTATGATTGTTACTGCCAATGATCCGACCTATGGCGCAGGCGAATTTATCCTGTTGCCGGGGTGCGCTTCAACCATTGTTGGTTCGTTGGTTCGTTACAACGCAACCAGCTTTGCGACTACTTTGTTGGTAAACACTACGGTTCAGGTTATGCCTGTTGCTGTAGCAATGTCAGCAAACATTGTTGCAACTACGTGGGGTTGGTATCAAATCGCGGGTCAGGCGCTTATTGCCAAGACAGCGGTTATCCTGCTTCCAAACGTGGCGGTTTATATTTCCGCTACGGCAGGCAAGATCAAGGCGCTGGCTTCGGCTGGATTGCAGATCATGGCTGCAAGAACGGGTTCGGCTACTACGGCCAGCGCGTCTGGTACTGTTGTTGTGTTTATCAACAGGCCTCACGCACAAGGCCAAATAACCTAACTAGGTGTTATTTAATTCCCTCTGGATTAAACTCCAGGGGGAATTATTTCAACTTGATTGGGATTTTAAATGTTTCAAAAACGGTTTTCTTGTGCATTTTGCGGGAATCATACAATAGAGATTCTTGACTATGGAACCGTTGCATTAGCTGGTGGATTTTTAAAGCCAGAACAATTTGCAACTGAAGAAAAATATCCGCTTTCTTTACATTTTTGTGAGCGGTGTTATGCGGTTCAAATTCCGCAACATATTCCCCCTGAAAAAATGTTTTCAAACTATTTTTATTTTACTTCGGCAACTAATACAATGCGCAAGCATTTTGTTTCTTATGCCAATGAAATAGTTAGATTGTTTAATCCAAAATCTGTTGTTGAAATTGGCTGTAATGATGGTGGTTTGTTATCGTCATTGGCAGATCATGGGGTAAAAGTAACTGGTATTGATCCTGCGTCAAATGTAGTGAAATCAATTACTGATAAACGAATTAAAGTTATTAACAGTTTTTTGAACGAAACAATATCAAAAGAAATTGGCAAAGTTGATGTTGTCATTGCAAACAACGTATTTGCGCATATTTCAAAAATACATGAAGCAACTTTGTGCATTTCAAACATGCTTACCGATAATGGCGTATTTATATTAGAAGTTAATAAGTTGCATAGCATGATTACTGACCTGCAATATGATTGGGTCTATCACGAACATTTGTATTATTACTCAACCATTGCTTTGCAAAGGCATTTGCGAAATCACGGACTTGAGATTTTTGATATGCAGAATTTGCAAACACATGGAGGGTCTGCAAGATATTATGTATGCAAATCAAAAAAACGACCAATAACGAAATCCGTTACTACGCAAGTTGAACGCGAATTATGGATGGGGTTAGATAAAATTGATCGGTTTATGAAGTTTTCTGATTCAGTAAAACAACATCGCGTATCTATGCGTGAGTTTATGGGTCAGATAGATAAAAAAAGAGTTGCTGGATATGGGGCTTGTGGACGCACCAATACCATGATTCAATATTGCAACTTGGAATTAGATTACATCGTTGATGATGCCAAAGCAAAACAGGGATTTTATACACCGGGATCACACATTCCGATTGTCGATAGGGGCGTAATGGACAAAGCAAATCCTGATGTTGTAATTGTGTTTGCGTGGAGTTTTATTGATGAAATTTCATCCAAAGTTTCTAATAGCCGATTAGTTGTTCCATTGCCGTACATTTATGATGTAAAAGAATGGGCGGTAGCATGATTTCTTTAATTTTGCCGTATTGGGACAGACAGGTTGCGGCGGATAAGGCTTTGCTGCAATTGGCGCAAACTTATCCTGATTTAGATATGGAAGTTATTGTCGTTGATGATGGCAATCTGGTTCCATTCCAAACGCCGGATGTTGCTCTGAATATCCGCGTCATTCGGTTACCGAAAAAGACGATACCGAAATGCCCAACTTTGGCATGGAATGTTGGCGTTGAATATGCTATTGGCGACATTGTTGTTTTAAGTTGCATTGAAATACTTCACACTCAGCCAGTTATTGAGAAATTAGTAGAATCGGTGCGCAACATTGGGCCGTTAGGTTATGTTTTAGCTGCTGCGTGGAATCCAGAAACAGATACATGGCAATGCCATAGCGCAGTAAAAACACCTCGCAATCCAACCGGAACTGGATTGTCTTTTTGTGGAGCAATGCACAAATCGCTTTATTTAAAAGCGGGTGGATTTGACGATGAGTACCGCAATAATGGTGGCGCAGGATACGAGGACAATGATTTTATCAATCGAATGCTAATTGCTGGTGCAAGATTTGTAATCCGCGATGATTTAATAGTGATTCATCCAAAATCAGACGCTACAATTAGTTGGGGGCCTGGTCGATTTACTATTAACGAAAAGTTGTATTACAAAAAATGGCCTAATGAACTGCGTTTGAACTCCATAACTTTCTGCTGTGTCAATGCGGGCGATTACCTTGGACGCGGGCGGGAGTACGTTGAAAAGCTCTATGCAATGCTGTTGTGTTGCCTTCCTGATGGGCTGGCATTCAAGTTTGTCTGCTTTACTGATGATCCGTTTGAAAAGGAAGGGATTGAGTGCCGACCTTTGATTGATGGCATTGAAGGTTGGAATCAGAAGATTGCGCTATTTAAGCCAGGTGTATTTGAGGATGGCGAAAGAATCATCTATCTTGACTTGGATACCCTGCTAATTGGCAGGATTGACAAGATTTTGGATTATCAGGGCGAATTTGCTGTGTTGCGGGATTTCTGGAGGCCGGAAGGATTTGGGCCGGCAGTCATGTTGTGGCGGGCAGGTTTTGGTGATTGGATATGGAATGACTATGCCAGAGCAGGAATGCCAGAACTTGATAGAGGAGATCAGGAATGGCTTGAAACGGTATTTTCTGCTCATGGGTACACGCCCAATATCCTGCAAGATATGTATCCGGGATTCTTTTGCTCGTTCAAAGGAGACTGCAAGCCGCATCCCCCACAAGGAACCCGCGTAGTCTGCTTTCATGGCTTACCTAGACCGCACGACTGCGGTGACTGGATGGCGGAAGTTTGGAATGGCCGCGTAACCGGATCGGCTGTTGAACTGCTGTGCAACGTGGAAATGGCGAAAATAGCTGAAAACATCAAATCGGCGTGTTTGCGGGATATTCCAATGCTGGATCAGTTGCCGGCCAATAATGGTGACGTAATGCTTGTGGGTGGCGGGCCGTCTATGAAAGACGAATTAGACTTTATCCGCGCTAAATGGAAAACCGGGACGCCAATTATTGCCATGAACGGAACGGCTGACTTTCTTGCTGATAACGGCATTATTCCTGATATGCAAATTGCCATTGATGCGCGAAAAGAAAACCTACGATTTTTGAAGCGTAGAAGTGCAAAACAATACTTTTTTGCATCCCAATGCCATCCGGCGCTATTTGACTATATTGGCAACCCTACGTTGTTCCATATCGCTTTGGTTGATTGGGAAAAATACGTTCCACAAGATACTAGGGCAATGGTGCTTGGCGGTGGGCATTCCGTAGGCATGTTTGCCATGAGCCTAGCCTATGTACTTGGATTTCGGAAGATGCACCTTTACGGGTATGATTCAAGCTATGCCAATGACAGCCATCATGCTTATGAGCAAAAGTCTAATGATGATGACGCTATTGTTGAGGCGCACGTTCAAGGTAGAACATTTAAAACTACTGCTTGGATGGTTACTCAAGTGAATGAGTTTCAGGAATTATCCGGGCAATTGTCCCAAATGGGATGCATGATTACGACACACGGCCAAGGGCTGCTGCCGTATGTGGCTTGGCAACGAGCCGCATTAGCCAAAGCAGCCTAACTTTGAATACTCAAAGGAATTAAAAATGCTTGCTTCAGACCTAAATAACACTGATTTCGTCAATGCCCGCAATCCCGACTCCGGGCTGCATGTGGAGTTCTATTGGCATGAGCCTGTTGATGCTTGGGCATCGCGGGAAGCATCTGCCGTAGCGCAGCGTAATGTCGTCGTAAAAGGGCCAAAACAGCCTTTTGTTCGCATTATGGTTCCTGGCATTAAAGAAACGATTTGGGAGGAATCAGTTGCGGAGCGCCACAAGCAGCGTTTCCCTCAACATTGGTTGGCGTGGCAGATGGCGGAAGGTTTGATTGATGGCGACGGTGATATTCCTGGCTGGAAACTTTCAGAATGGAACGAGCTAAACGAGGAACTTGTGCGGGAACTGCGTTATTTGCGATTCCAGACCGTCGAGCAGCTTGCAGGAGCGAATGACAAACAAATCCAAGGCATCGGTATGGGCGGCGTCAGTTTGCGCGAGAAGGCCCGCGTAGCACTCCGCAATCGCATGGGCGATGAAACCCGCGAAGCATTGGCTGAAAGTGAGAAGGAAAAGCAGGAACTGAAGGCGCGACTTGAGCGGATGGAAGCGATGATGGCGAAAATGATGCCGCCTGATCCAATTTCACCGGATTTGATACCGCCAAACCCAACTGAAGAAGGTCTGCCATTGGTTGCGCCCGAAAAGCGCGCGCCAGGCCGTCCTCCAAAGGCTGAAGCGGCGGCAATTTAAGGATTAATCATGTCAATGACGATGCTCCAAATAATGCAACAGGCGGTTGGTGAAATGGGGAGCGGCGCGGTTCCGACTTATGTAGCCGGGAACACGCAGCAGGACACCGTTCAGCAGCTGTACCTATTGAATGGTTTGGGGCAGAGTCTTTCGCGGGATTTCATCTGGCAGGGGATGACCAAGCAATATATTGTCACGGTGTCTTTTACGACGCTGGTGGGCAGCACGACTATCAACTCGACTACGCTGACAGTCAGTTCAACATCCACAATTGACAATACCTATGGCGTATCAGGCACCGGAATTAATCAGGCTTGCTATGTCAATTCCATTGACTCTTCTACAACGCTGACGCTTTCGCAACCGGCTACGGCAACATCATCGGCGCAGACATACACCTTTACCAAGGTCAAGTATGCAATGCCAACTGACTATGACCGGCAGATTGACCGAACGCATTGGGACAAAACGAAGCATTGGGAAATGCTTGGGCCGGAAACGGCGCAGCAATGGGAATGGCTAATTAGCGGGTATATTTCTACCGGGCCGCGCATTCGATACCGTATTTTTGGCAATTTCTTCCAGATTTGGCCGTTTGTTGCGTCAGCGGAAACGATTGGTTTTGAATACATTAGTACCGCATGGGCGACATCTGCTGCTGGTGTAGGATTAAGCAACTTTGCTGCTGATACTGACACTTGCCAATTCCCCAACCGGCTAATGGTCGCAGGGCTGAAACATCGCTATTTTCAAGTCAAGGGCTTTGGCGATGTGTTCCGCGAAGAATACGAGCGAGAATTGCAGATTGCGTTTGCCAATGATGCAGGGTCGCAGACGTTGAGCTTTGCGCCAAGGGTAAGCGGGATACTGATTACTCAAGCCAACATCCCGGACAGCGGGTACGGCTCATAATGATCCGCAGCCGAAAACAGCCACCAATGCGCGCCAGATCAACGGCGCTGACCATTCCTGCGCCCACTTTAGGCTGGAATGCTAGGGATGCTTTGGCGAATATGGCACCGCAAGATGCTGTTACGCTGCAAAACTTTTTTCCTTCGCCTACGTCTGTGCAGGTTCGTTTAGGCTATACGCAATGGCTGACTGGATTTAGCGGGCAGGCTGAAACATTAATGCAGTATGCCGGCGGGACGACCAAGAAACTGTTTGTCATTGCGGGCAACAAGATTTACAACGCCACAGCAAGCGGGGCGGCTCCTGCTGCCGATGTGACCGGGCTTACCAATTCCCGTTGGCAGTATGTGAACAACACTACGGCAGGCGGAAATTATATCCAATGCGTCAATGGCGCAGACAAGATGCGGATATATGACGGAACCAACTGGCATACCGATGGAGATGGCGTTCCGTATGACGTAACGGGCGTGAATACTAATACCTGCATCGGCATAACGCTTTCTCACAATCGCGTCTGGTTCGTGCAAACAAATACCCTTAAGGCGTGGTATCTGCCAGCAGGTGCGATTGGTGGCGCGGCAAGCGCCTTAGACCTATCCTCGTTTGCTACTCGCGGCGGCTATTTAATGGCTGTAGCAACTTGGACAATGGACGCAGGCTACGGCATGGACGATATGACCGTGTTCATTACATCCAATGGCGAAGTATTGGTTTATCGCGGGACTGACCCTGCAAGCGCGGCTACCTGGTCACTGATTGGCGTCTATTGGATAGGTTCTCCGATTGGCCGGCGTTGTTATATTAAATACGCGGGCGATCTGTTGTTAATTACGCAGGATGGCGTGGTTTCAATGGCTGCTGCGCTGCAGTCCTCTCGCGTTAATCCAAAGTCGGCACTATCAAACAAGATTCAATATGCAATATCCACTTCAATTAGCTCATATGGGACTAATTACGGGTGGCAGTTGATGCAGTTCCCTCGTGAAAACATGCTGATTTTGAATGTGCCGATTGCAGAGGGTAGCAGTCAGCAGCAATATGTCATGTCCACCATCAAGCGCGGCAACGGTGATTGGGCTTGGTGCAATTTCACCGGATGGACTGCTAATTGTTGGGAATTGTGGAAGGATGATATTTATTTTGGCGGGAATGGCTTTGTTGGCAAGGCATGGAATGGTTTAGACGATAACGGGACAAACATCGTTGCCAATGGGCTACAGGCATTCAATAACTTCGGCAACGACCGTATTCAGAAGCGATTTACCATGATGCGGCCTATCTTTCAAACAGATGGCGCACCGGCTATTACGGTTCAAATGAATGTGGACTTCGATGAGTCTGATCCGACTACAACCGCCAGCTTCAACCCCGTTACGTATTCATCTTGGGATTCTGCGGTATGGGATTCAGGAGTTTGGGGCGGCGGATTGAACGTGCTGAAAAACTGGCAGGGATGCACAGGAATTGGCTATTGGGCTGCTCCGCATGTGGTTACGGCATCTAAGGGGATTAACACTTCTTGGGTGAATACAACTGTGGTCTGGGAAGGCGGCGGAATTCTCTAATGCTAATGGTAGGTAAAGGCGTAGTTGAATGGGTAGCAAGTAAAACAGGCGAATTTAACGGTTTTGGCACTGATATAGGCATCGGATGGGCAAAAAACGGTCAGTTAGTCGCTGGTGTAGCGTATGCGAATTGGAACGGTGCCAATGTGGAGTGTCATATCGCCTCCGATGGCAGCAGGTCTTGGCTGACGAGGCGCTACTTGTGGACGATCCTAGATTATCCTTTCAACCAATTAAAGTGCAAAAGAATCACGGCTTGCGTAGTAGAGTCAAATAAAGATTCCGCTAGATTTGTCAAACATTTAGGGTTTATACTAGAAGCAAGATTAAAGGACGCGCACCCTACAGGTGACATTCTGATATTTTGTTTGAAAAGGCAAAACTGCCGATTTTTACAAATGAGGATTCACCATGAGAAGTTGGCTGCATGAACCAATACACTTTGCCCCTGTAGCTAAACTCGGCGGTGGTTGGATAGTCTTTAAGAGCGCACCTTCGCAACCTGCTGCCCCTGATTATACGGGTGCTGCTCAAGCTACTGCAGCAGGTAATCTCGCTAACGCGCAGCAAGCGCAGCAGGCGAACATGGTCAATCAATACACGCCTTATGGCTCATTGACCTATAGCCAAGACCCGACCAGCAGATTTGGCAGTAACCCTTCATATAGCTCAAACGTCAATTTATCGGACACCGGGCAGCAGTTGCTTGATGCGAATAATCAATCGGCGCTCGGATTGGCAGGGCTGCAAAGCGGCGCAGAGCAGCGGGTGGCGCAAACAATGGGTCAGCCGATGGATCAAACATCGGTGCAGGATACGGCGGATCGTGCCTATCAGAATTACACCAGCAGGCTTGATCCTCAGTGGCAACAGAATCAGGCGACGACTGAAACGCAATTGCGCAATCAAGGCTTAGTGCCTGGTGGCGAGGGTTACGACAACGCCATGCGGAATTTCAACAATGCCCGCAATGATGCCTATACGCAGGCAAATACTGCATCAATCAACACGATGCCGCAGACGTATCAGCTTGCCAATGCTCAATACAATCAGCCGCTAAATACACTGAATGCAATCCGTACTGGTTCGCAGGTTCAGAATCCGACGTTTAGTTCAACGCCGCAGCAGCAGACAGTGCCGGGGGCGAATTACAGTGGGGCTGCTCAAAGCCAAGGCACATATGACCAAGGTTTGTATAACGCTGGTGTTGGACAAGCTAATGCGTTTAATAGCGGGTTAGCTTCGCTTGCTGGTGCAGGCATGGGGATGTATGGAATGCTTAACGCTCCGGTTAAACCCTAATCATGGCTACTCAAAACCCATCCTTCGGAATGACTGACTACGGCTCAGAATCAGCCGACATTGAGCGTCGCCGCAAGTACGCGGAAATGCTCCGTGAGCAGTCTATGAAGCCGCTTGAGGGCGGTATGGCGGGAGGGTGGGCTATCCCTATCAGCCCGACTCAGGGGCTTGCCAAGATGCTGCAGGCTTATGCTGGCGCTAAGGGGATGCAGCAGGCAACTGATGAACAAAAGGCATTGGGCGGAAGGTATCAATCCGACTTGGCAAAAGCGTTGCAAGCAGCAGACTTGGCTAGGACAGGACGTGCTGCAATGCCATCAAAAACTGTTGGCGATCCTTTATATGAAGGGGAAATGACCACGCCAGCAACGCCAGAGGTTAAACCGGATAAAGGCGCTGAAATTCAGGCATTAATGAGCCATCCTTTAACGCAATCTTTAGGAATGCAGGAATACCAAAAGAATGCAGAGGAAGCAAGACGGAAAATGACGCTGCAATCTTTAGGATTTGGCGCACAGCAAGCAAATCCACAGCAAGCGTTATCTGCTGAGTCTATGGGTGGTGGACAAGCAGGGCCAACTAATGCAGCCGCATCTAGGATTGGACAACCGAATGCAGGTATGTCTGTTAGTCCAATGACAACGCAATTACTAATGGCTGGAACAGCAGACCCATTCCCGAAATTGGCAGAATTCCAAAATGCTAATGAAATAGAAAAACGTAAAGTTACTGCAGGTCGCGCTGGCGCTCCAATGTGGGGGCAGGATGCCAATGGGAACCCGGTTATTGTAGGATTTAATCCGAAACTGGAATCAGGTCAAACAATGTCACCGCAAGGGAATGTTTCTACTGTTCCAGGATATTTGCAATCTCAATCAGAACTAGGACTTACTCCATATCAGGAAGTAAAAAACCCGGATCAGACAACTTCTTATATACCAAGAAATCAGCTATTACAGCCACAAGGACAGCAACAACCTCAACAGCCTGGACAACCACAAACAGGGGCAATGGGAGTTACGCCGTTCAACGAATTGCCCCCTAATGAGCAACAGTTGGCTAGATCGGTTCAATCTGCAGCAGATCAAGGTCAACCATTGACTTTGCGTGGGCCGCAGCCTGGGCCTGCTAGATATGGGCAAACGCAACAACAGCAAATTCAACAAAAGGAAGCTGAAAAGGTTGCCACTGTTTCTGGCGAAGGGGTTGGGAAGATATATAACGATATTCAAGAATCTTCGTTTAGCGCAAACCGTAGGAAACTGAATATTGATCGACTTGGGGATTTGTTGTCTAAGTTGCAAACTGGAAAACTTACTCCAATTGGAACCGAACTTTCTGCTTGGGCTAAGTCATTTGGTATTCCTGTTGATGAAAATGTTGGTAATGCACAAGCCGCTACTGCTATTGCGAATGAATTAGCGTTGCAATTACGAAATCCGCAAGGTGGCGCTGGAATGCCTGGGGCATTGTCTAATTCAGATAGAGACTTCCTTGTTTCAATGCTCGCAAGTATTGGAAAAGACCCGCAAGCCAACACAATTTTGCTTGATGGGATGAAGAAACTGGCAGATCGCGACCAGCAAATTGCAAAACTGGCGCGAGATTATAAAAAGAAAAACGGTGGTTTTGATGAAGGTTTTTTGAGTGAGGTTGAACAGTTCGCTAACGAAAACCCATTATTTGATCAACCTAATAAGCCTACTTCTCAACAGCCTTTGCCTGGAATGCCTGCTGGTTCTGTGAAAATTGGCAAAACCCTAGATGGTCGCGCTGTGTATAAAGCCCCTAACGGAAAGCAATACGTCGAATAATGGCTACTGAATATAACGGGCCAGTCATTCCAGAGGAGTACACCGGGCCTATTGTTCCTGATTCTCCCCCACAATCACAGCAGGGATCAGCACGTAAATTCAGCACACCTGACGGGCGTCTTTTCCCACCTGAAAAGCAGCATATTAGAGATTTGGCAAGGAATTCCGTTGTAGAAGGATTGGCGGGTGTTCCTGATATGTTTTTGAATGCGCCAACTAATCTTTGGAATCTTGGAAAGGCTGCATTTGGAAGTGCTGCTATTGCATCAGGGCACCCAAATTTAGCCCCTGATATTACGCCAACACCTAACTTGGCTTTAAGGGGTGCTAATGCCGCTGGATTAACCGTTCCTAATGTTGAACCACAGAACACTAAGGAGCGATTGATTGCAGCCGCATTAAGGGCAGGCTCTGGAATGGCATTAGCTCCGGGGGCGGCTATACCCAACATGGCTGCAGGCGCAGCATCCGGGGCTGTAGGTCAGGGAGTATCTGACATTACCGGAAGCCCTATGGCTGGAATGGCCGCATCACTAGCAACGCCATTCGCAATGCAGGGGGGTGGGAATTGGGCTAGAGGGAAAATAGCTGATACAAATGCTAGGCAACAGGCAAACTCAGTAGAAGATGCAACGCTAACGGACGCAAGAAATGCCGGGTTTAAAATCCCGGTATCAATGGTTGATCCTGGCGGGGTGCGTGGGTATATAAATGACAGATTGGAAAGTTTTGGCGGAAAGGCTGCAATTAAAAATACTGCGTCGTTGAATAACGCAGAAATTAGAAAGCAACTTGCGGCAAAAGAATTGCAAATGCCACCAGAAACGGCATTGACCATTATGAAGTTAGACGAATACAGGAATAGGGAGTCAGTCCCTTATAGGGACGTTTCTAGCCTTCCTACGATGCAACCTGTTCGCACAATGGTTAATACAAATCCAAATAGGAACGCATATCCAATCCTGACGCCGCAGCAATCAGCGGCAGAGGCTTTGCGTGATCTGAAGCAGGCTCGGTATGACGCAAACAATAAATGGATGGAATACAACAAGGTCGGCGGTGGCGAGGTTTCTGTTTTAGAACAGGCTAAGGCGCTAAGTCAAAAAGTAGATGCACTTGAGCAGCATTTGCAAAATACTGCAATTGCTGCGGGTAAGCCAGAGTTAGCCGACGCGCTTTCATCAGCTAGAACAAAGATTGCGAAATCTTATGATGTAGAGCAAGCCCTGAATCAAGGGGATGCAAATATATCTGGAGCACCATTTGCTGCAAAATTAAAGGCACAAAGGCCATTGACAGGTTGGCTGGATTTAATCGGAAGAACTCAGCAGGCATTCCCGCAAGTAATGGCAGAAGGACAGCGCCTACAATCTTCCGGCGTAAGCAATACAGATATGATGACTTCTGCTGCTTTAGGCGCGATAGGCCATGCTACTTTTGGGCTGCCTGGTACTGCGGCGGCAGTAGCGCCGTTCATAGTCCCTGCTGCAAGGTCAGGAGCAAGGGCGCTTACAGCAAATCCTACATATCAGCAATTGATGGCGCGATCTTATGAGCCTTCAATAATATCGAAGATTCTTGAAAAAACGACAACAAATCCAAAAGATACTGCATACCGCGCTGCTTTGATTAGCGCACTTAAAATGCAACAAGCAGGAGAACAACAGTGATGCTATTTGGCATCCTTTTTTCTTCGGCCTGGTTTTCCGGCAGGATAGAAAAATTCTTCAATTGGCCTAGTACCACCATAGTAATAAAACCGATCTTTTGCTCTACGGCATATTTTGCAAGTTCTATTTCCTCTGCCATCAACATACGTATTTTCTTTTGTAAACTCATGTCCCCATTTGCAATGCGTTTTGTTTCGCATGTTTTGCGCGTGAGTTGCGACCGCTTTCGCAAGAGATTCTTTAAATCTACTATTAAGAGTTTGTTGGCTTCTACTAGCCCACCTACAATTTTCTGGAGTGTAATTTCCGTCGTTGTTAGTTCTATCCAAACTGTAATGCGGAGGACGATCTCCCATATCGGCAACAAAAGCCTTAAATCCAGAGCCTTTAGGAATTACACATCTCCACCTTTCGCAAACAGTTATCCCCCTTCCTCCCCAATGTTTATAGTCTGGTCTGTTTGGGTTGGTGCATCTTTGGATCATGTTTGCCCAAGTGTTGTAAAGAGATTGCTTCGTTTTATCTCTCATTTTTGGCGCTCCTTTAATAGATTTAATTATATCACAGTAAACATGGGGAATTGTCATGGCGTATAATGGTTCTGGGACATTTAACCTGTATACTCCGGGAAACCCCGTAATAACAGGTAGCACCATCAGTTCAACCTGGGCGAACGCAACCCTATCTGACCTAGCAACCGGCCTGACCACGGCGATAACGAAGGACGGGCAGACGGTCACAACCGGCTCGATACCGTTTGCTGCTGGAGCTAGTTTCGGCGCTGCATTTGTTCTCGACTCCAGCGGCAATTTAGCGGTAACGACGAACAAGTTTACCGTTACGGCAGCGAGTGGGAATACTGCTGTTGCTGGAACGCTTGCGGTTACAGGTCACACGACATTTGAAGGCGTAACCTCGATCGGCGCAACGGGAACCGGGAAACTGGTCTATGACACGTCGCCAACGCTGGTAACGCCCATACTGGGCACCCCTGCGTCAGGAAACCTTTCCGCATGCACATCACTCCCAATCAGTACTGGTGTTCAAGGTCTCGGTACCGGAGTAGCAACGGCCCTTGCGGTGAATGTAGGTTCGGCTGGCGCTCCTGTTTTGTTTAACGGGGCGGCGGGGACGCCTACCAGCGGCGTACTTTCAAACTGTACCGTTTTTGGTTACGGGCAGACGTGGACAGACGTTACTGGTAGTAGGGCGATTGATTCAACGGTGTACACGAACTCCACGGCTCGACCGATTAGCGTTGTGATTACGGCGGTGAATAACGGCTTTGACTTCTATATTGATTCGGTAAAAATAGCTGCTGTTAGTGGATATGGCGGTGTTGGTGGTTTTAATTATAGTTGCAACTTTATTGTTCCTGCGGGAAGCACATACAAAGCAGTTAATAGTAGTGCAACAAAAGTATCTTGGTTTGAACTTCGATAAAAAGGGAAATAACCGTGTCAGACGAAATCAAGTTTTTAGCAACAGCGCTGGATTATGCCTGGGTCGCAGTATTGGGGCTGGTAGGTATTGTTTATAAATCCAATTCGCAACGACTCGACGAGGTTGCTAAAACAGCAGCGGCGGCACTGACACGCAAAGAGTTCGAGGTATATGCGGAGTCCACTAAATGCTCTCGGCGTAGTATGAAAGAAAGTGTGCATGTGCTGAACGAAGGCCAAGCAAAATTGCTAGAAGCGATTTCACGCATTGAAGGCAAGTTGGAAAAATGAAAATTGGGCCTAAAGGGATGGCGTTAATCCAAGAATTTGAGGGTTGCAAGCTAACGTCATACCTTGATTCTGTTGGAATCTGTACAGTCGGATGGGGCAGCACAGGGAGTGATGTAAAGCCCGGTATGACCATCACACAGTCAGAGGCCGATCAGCGCTTACGCGACCATCTGGCCGGAGTAGAGGCGCGTATAGAAGTCTTGGTGAAGGTTCCCCTGACTCAGAATCAATTCGACGCGTTGTGCAGCTTTACCTACAATCTTGGCGCAGGGGCGTTACGTACATCCACCTTGTTGCAACTGGTTAATCTTGGCGACTTCGCCGCTGCGTCAAAACAGTTTTTAAGGTGGGACAAGGCAGGCGGGAAACCGTTGGCAGGGCTGACCCGGAGAAGGCGGGCTGAAATGGCATTGTTTGAGGAGAAATAAGATGGCACTCGATCCGCTCACGGCAGTCTTGGACATTGGCAGCAAAGTCATTGATCGACTTTGGCCTGATCCATCCACTAGGGACGCGGCCAAGCTGGAACTTTTCAAGGCTCAACAGGCCGGGGATTTGGAAGAAGCGCGGCAGGTCTTTGAACTTGCCAAGGGTCAACAGAACATAAACAAGCAGGAAGCCGCTTCTAGCTCCGTATTCGTGGCCGGGTGGCGTCCGTTCGTCGGTTGGGTATGTGGTGTGGCATTCGCTTATGCGGCCATTGGAGAGCCTATGGCGCGGTTTGTGGCGACTGTCTTTTATCACTACACCGGGACATTCCCGCAGATCGATACGGCGCTGACCATGCAAACTCTGTTCGGCCTGCTTGGGCTTGGTGCCATGCGCTCATGGGAGAAGGGAAAGGGCGTGGCAACTAAGTAGCACTCCACCTTTGGATGCGTATGTGGATCAAGTGGGCGAGTGTTACCCACGCGAGGAAGGCCAGCCACAAGTCCATCATTTCTTCCTTGCCGCGTCGATTGCTGCGTCAAGTGACTCTAGCGACCAGATGCTTATCCCTGATAGGCCATAGCCACCTTTTGCAACCCAAAACGATTCACGCGAAGTTGGATGCGCTTGTTTTCTCAACCACCGATACCTCTCCGCATCCACACGAAGCTCGGCGCACTCGGCTTCGAGTTCCGCTATCCGCGCATTGGCTTTAGCATAGTCCTCTGCGTCACTACTCATCACACACCTCCAATAGATTTCATGGATTCATTCCCGCATTCCTGTAGTGGGTCACTGTAATCTTTCATGCTTTCCCCTTCAGGTAGGCATCCAGCCTCTCAAGCAACCCGTTGTACTCGCCTGCTGCCGGTCGCCAGATTGACGCTATCTCACGCAGCAACTTATCCGCACTCTCAATTTCTCTTGCATGATCTGCTAACAGCGATTGATACATCGACTTGTAATCAACTTCGTTCTCTGACGCAGGGGAAAGGGTGGGAGCGTCCGTGTGCGACACGGTTAGTCCCTGCTTACTTTGCCCATGCATAGGCGAGGGATTACTATTAAACTCCCGGTGATCTTCGGTCAGCATATCACCAGCCCCCTTAAAACCCATCCGGTGGCAAGCGCACCAAGGATTACTAGCGCGACCCTTAGATATTCCCACTGGCTAGGAGCTTCGATGATAGTGTGATCTTTCATTTCCTCCCCTTGCTCTGCAGCCATGCCGTAAGCACAGGCGTGTCATGCGGCTTCCATTGCGATCCAGGCTCGAAGCTAAACGGCTTCCCATGGCGTTGACGCGCCTGCAATACCTGCTGGCTCATATTCTTTGGAT
>Ga0209190_1000585_pt1 | contig 26608 bp, 26 predicted proteins | sample M_140205_XF_Meta_FD_187315 | JGI IMG/M metagenome (GOLD analysis project Ga0209190, IMG submission 187315) | Freshwater microbial communities from Lake Montjoie, Canada to study carbon cycling - M_140205_XF_MetaG (SPAdes) (version 2) | ecosystem: Environmental > Aquatic > Freshwater > Lake...
ACTTTAGAAACAAAAATAATTGGTGGAAAAAATAATCATACACAGAAAAAAAAGAAATATTTTTAATATTTTTAATTTTTATTTTTATATTTTTTTTATTTTTATATTTTTTTTATATTTTTTTTTATATTTTTTTTTATATTTTATATTTATATAAAATGGTTAAAGCCGGATTTATAAAATCAATTCAAAAGAATACACCTTTCAAAAAATTATCGACTTCATTTATATCTTTAGCAATGATATTTATATTAAGTATAGTTCTATACTTCGTGTTTAATAAACAGTTTAGAGAAGGCAATACTGGTATGAAAAAAGATGGTATGAAAAAAGATGATCCAATGGCATCATTAAATCAGGCACTAAAGACAGCAGAAGGAAAGAAGGATACAGCTAAAGAAAATTTTCAATTAGGAAAGAAAGCGGCGGCACCAAAAGGTAGCAATTAAACAATTTTTCTTTTATTTCTATAAAATAAAAATAAAAGAAAAAATTATACTAATAACGAATAAGATTTCCATTTGTTTTATGCATAATTAACCCTACTATTTCATCATACATATCATTTGGTATAATTATTTTTTCTAGTGTTGAATTATCAATTACATAAGGAAGATCTTTGAATGTTCTTTTATTATTATCTCGCTTTTTTACATTATTTTTTATTATATCAATGTCCTCTCCATCCTCTCCATCCTCTCCATTATTAATTAATTTTAATACCTCAAGTTTCTGTCCACTTGTTAAGTCATTTAATTTTGCTAATAATTCCAAAACATTGCTTGAATTAGTATTTTGTGATTTAACTAATTCTAAAGCTATGTCTATAGATATTTTATCAGATATTTCGCTTTTCATATCTAATAAATGTAACACTTCTTCTGGTAGGTCTCTTAATTTTAAATATTTTTGAATAGTTACATTTGATATATTAACTTTTGATGATAAATTTTCCATATTTTTGTCACTTGCTTCATATAGTTTAGCAAACGCTTTTACTTTATCACACGATGTCATAGGATTTCTCTGCATATTTTCAACCAAACTAATTTGATGTGCTTTACTTGTATCGACTTCTAAAATATTACACGTAATTTTCTCTTTATTTAATTTTTTCATAGCAAGAAAGCGACGCTGTCCCGCAATGATTTCATAAGTATTACTATTTTTATTAAATAATACAGTTATAGGGTTTATTAAACCATTAGTATTAATATCTTTTGCTAAATCAGATATATTTGTCTCATCTTTAACACCATTCAACATTTTTCTCACGTTTGTTGATGATATAAATAATTTATTAATTTCAATATCAACTATATTCATATATTAATAAATAATATTAGTTCTTTAAATAGCTTTAGTTAATAGTTAATAAAAATTGATATTATTGCTAACTATTATTTATAACTATTATTTATAATTATTATTGCTTTAAATATGCTTGCTAAGTTAAATGACTTAGAATTAGTTAAAATTGTATCTAGGCCATCAAAAGTATGCAAAACCCCGTATGTTGCTGATATAGAGCTTGGTGACGGTTCAATTGTTCAAGCTCATTGTGCTTCTTTAGGTTGTTGTGGACTATGTGAAAAAGATTGCTATGTTTATGCCTCTCCTATAAAATCTAATTGTGTTCAGTCCAAATCGAAAGTTTGTTCTTATAAAATTTATTTGGCGAGCTTTTATGAAGAAAAAGTAATTGATAAGCAAGTCTTCATTAACAAACAATTAATTGGGATTGACCCTAAATTAGCCGAAACATTGGTTGAAAATGCGTTAACGCAAAATTATTTGAGAACCTTGTCTAATATTAAGAGCTATAAGCGTGAAGTTAGTTTACTCGACTCACGATTTGATTTTAGTGGACTAGACGAACAAGGTAAATATTTTGTATTGGAAGTTAAGAATGTTCCACTTGCTGATTATGCTGATGTATCTAGCACAGACCGCAAAAAAATGATTAAAAATGGCGATTTTGCTAATATTGCTATTAATGAAAAGATTTCTTATTTTCCGGATGGATATAGAAAAAAGAAAGATGCTGTTGTTAGTGAACGCGCGCTAAAACATATTAATGAACTAACCGAACTTACCCAGTCAAAAATTATTAGGCCTATAATTTGTTTTGTTGTTCAGCGAACAGACGTTTCTAGTTTTCAAGCGTCATTATTAGATCCTATATATAAAGTTGCCTTTAATGAAGCAGTTAAGCAAGGCGTTGAAGTTATTGTATTGGTTGTTTCTTGGAATGCTAACGGAGAGGCTAGTTTTGTAACTTGCGATTTGCCTGTTAATTAATTATTTGTTTATATCAAAATTTATATTAATTCTTTGATATAAAATGTTTTTTGTTGTATAAATGTTACATTTTATTCATTATAAATATAATTGGAACTGCTACTATCATACAAATTAGCGGAAAAGCAAACATATTACCAGAATTGCTCCCTTCTTTTCTATACTCTAACTCTCTTGTTGACTCGCTAGTATCTGATTGTTCTAGTCTATCTCTACCTGTTTCTACTTCTGTACCTGATTGTTGTCCTGATGATGGTTGTACTGGTGGTGGTGGTTGTTGTATTACTCCTGGTGGTTGTTGTCCTGGTGATGGTTGTTGTATTACTTCTGATGGTTGTTTTAATTCTGGTGGTTGTTGTATTACTCCTGATGGTTGTTGTCCTGGTGATGGTGGTTGTTGTATTACTCCTGATGATTGTTGTCTTGGTGGTTGTTGTATTACTCCTGGTGGTTGTTGTCCTGGTGATGGTTGTTGTATTACTTCTGATGGTTGTTTTAATTCTGGTGGTTGTTGTATTACTCCTGATGGTTGTTGTCCTGGTGATGGTGGTTGTTGTATTACTCCTGATGATTGTTGTCTTGGTGGTTGTTGTATTACTCCTGGTGGTTGTTGTTGTATTACCTCTGATGGTGGTTGTCCTGGTGGTTGTTGTATTACTCCTGATGATTGTTGTCTTGGTGATGGTTGTCTTGATGCTGGTGGTTGTTGTCCTGATTGTTCTCCTGGTGGTTGTTGTCCTGATGGTGGTTGTACTGGTGGTGGTTGTTGTATTACTTCTGATGGTGGTTGTACTGGTGGTGGTTGTTGCTCTTGTTGCAGTTGTGCCAGTCTCGTTCGGCTTCTCGTTACTCGTCTTTCTGTTGCTCTTGGTGGTTCTGCTTTTAGTGGTGGCGCTGGTGGTTTTGCTTGTGGTACTGCTTGTGGAGCTGTTTCTAGTTTTGGTGGTTTTATCCTTACTGGTGAGAATTGCTTTGAATCTACTTTTTTTTCTATTGCTACTGGTGATCCCATTAAAGGTCTTTCTCGTGATTGTGGTCTTGGTCCTAATAAATTTTTGAATAGTGATTCTTGTGTTGATTGTTTTAGTAAATTATGTGAATGTGCTGTTTTTAGTGATTCTCTAATTGCGCGCTCGACCTCTGAACGGTCAAACTCGTCATCATTCGCTTCTCTTGGTTGTATTGGTTGTATTGGTTGTATTGGTTGTGGATGTTGTGGATTTGCTGCTATTATTTGTGAATTTGCTTCTAATGTGGTTGTAATTTGTTGTCTTACAATTTCTGTTTCCATTATACTAGTATAATTAGGATAGTCTATGGTATATATCTCTCTACTAGTGTTCGCTCTAGACACCCATCTGATTTTTCTATAATCAGGGTTTACACCTACTGGAAATATTATACTATAATGTGATAATTCCGTATAATATAGCCATATACCATCATTACAAGTATTTCCAGTAATAATGAAGTTACCATTATCATTTCTAATTATAATAATATTTATATTAGTCATCATTTCAAAAGCTCTAATAATTACTTCATCTCCCCATGTCCCATCTATTAACATATTATTAATATATTTATTAAGAGCATAATTATATTTGGCTATTGTGTTTGTGTCATCTATTTCCATATATTCACGGTAATTAATATACAAATATGATATTACAATTCCTAATGTGATCGGATTAGTATCCCACGCTTCGCCGTTACTCCTAGTATGATTTGCTTGAATCCATGTTACAATAGCAACTCTAAATGGTTGAACATTAGTGCTTACAAATTCTTTAATCACATCATCAGACACGTCAAATATATTGAAATCAACAAATATACCAAAATTATGATGTAATTTATTTAAACGTATTAATCCATACAATAATGAATAAAATAAACAATTTCCATCTCCGGGGATGTTTAATTTATGTAATATTGGAGGTATACACTGGTCTGGTCTTACTTCTCCTTGTCTTACTTCTGCTGGTCTTGGTTCTGCTGGTCTTGCTTCTCCTGGTATTACTTCTGCTGGTCTTGGTTCTGCTTCTGCTTCTATGACTTTTATATCAGTTAAAATTTTTGTAAATTCAATAAGTAAGTTAGGGATAGGATAGAATATATTATTAAAATCTGTAACTTTAATAAATATTATTTCTAATATTCGACAATTGTCTTTGTGTATATCATTATCATCAAACAAATATATTATGGGGTCAAAAAAATCTAGCATAGGGTCTAATGAATCGCCTTCTGTAGGGGGTAGTAGTGTCTTCTTAACATAAAGTTGACTGGCAATATATAGTGCATAAGGTTTTAATCCTAGCTCATCAGCATTATCCCATTGATTGTCTTGAAAATTCGTATTGGTTAACTTAGTATTTCCTGTGAAACCTGTTTCTGCTTTGTGATAGTTTGCTTTCATTATTGTAGGATTCATAAAATAAAAATTTTTTGAGTCTGTAAACACCTTTCTGTCAGCATCATCTTTAAAAAAATGTTCCAAAAACTCTTCCACACTATATTCATGTTCAGTTATTATCCATAAATAGTTATTACTTTCAATAACTTTTTTCATATTTTGAATAATTTTTCTTCTAAAAATAGTTTCTTGATCATCTAAATCATGTAAATATAAATGACCAAATCTAACTAATGTATTACCAATATCAAATACAAATATATATTTTAGTGTATCGTTGAAAAAACTATCAGATCTATCGGTTCTAGCAGTAAGAGGGGTTAAACTAACCTCTGGTTCTGTTTGTGTTTGTTTTAATTTTATCAATATAGGTTTATGGTCTGATGATGGTTCTATTATAGTATCTGGTATATAATTGTCTTTTTTAATTTCTAAATTTCTACTAACTAATATATAATCCCCATAAGATGAATAATTAGGGTCTGACCTAACAATACAACATGTATTTGGTGGCTTCTTGAATGCTTTCACTTTTAATTCTTTTATTTTATCTATATGTTCTATATTTGAATGCTTAAAGGGTTGAAAACCTTCCCAAAAATTCATATTAGATTCATTAGAATCATTAAAATCACCAGCAACAATTAGATTTATAGATGTTGAATATTTATTCAAATATTGAAGACAAGGGTAATATTCTTCCCTTAAGGATTGAGCATCGCTAACACCATTTGTATATAAACGTATAAACTTATTTAAATCTTTTGATAATTGTTCTTCAAGATTGTCCTTGGTATTAGAATGACCATTATGTAAATTAATAAATATAATATAATCAGCTCTTGTTTTTATATTGTGTAAAACTAAAATATGATAAGGACGTCCATTTGGTTTACCGTCCATGGACATAATTTCACCAGCTTTAATATACTCAAGGTGATACTTTTTTGTATTATTGAAAAATGTAACTAATTCTACATTACCATTTTCGCCTATTCTATGATGAGCAACACCCATATTTTTTAATTTTTTAGATTTAGCTCTTATATCTCTCCAATTTGATGCTTCTTGTAAAGCAATAAAATCAAATTCCTCTACATCAATACTATCTATAGTAGATACAACATTAGTAAGACATTTATTATCACTAGCACTAGTTTCCTTACATCTTTTAACTAGTTCTCTTGTTGACTCTTTCTTTGTATTACCTGTCATAGCAGACCAACATATATTCCAACTTAACACATTTATTATATCTTCAGTTCCTCCATATTGTTCTAATTTTTTTTTATTTTTTAAAGTGAATTTTTTCTTATAAGTATTTTTATTACTTATTTTATTCATTCATAATATATATATATTATATATATTATAACTAAATTTTAACATATTATGACCATTTAAATATATTTAAATAATTATTTAAATATAACTTGAGAAAATATTATAATTAATAATTTTTAATTATGTATAACATAATATTATTAGTATTAACATATAGTTTGCCTTCATTAAATAATGTATATAGTGGTTCACTTAATATTCCATTATTTGGTAAACAAACTATAGAATTTGAGAGATTAAAACAAAATACTTCGCGAGTCAGATTATATGGACTAATAAATTGTGATGGATTAGTTTATAATGATGAAAATTATGAAAATTATGAAAATTATCAACATATTACTAAAGATAAAACTACTATGAGCTATGAATTAGACCCATATTTAAAAAATATAATGACTAAATATAGATGTTCTATTAAAGCACCCTATTATGATAAAACAAATGATAGTATTTTATTTGTATTAAAAATAAATATGCTTGGATTAACCAAAAGTATTAAGTTGCTTAATACTAATAGTGATACTAATAGTGATACTAATAGTGATACTAATAGTGATACTAATACTAATACTAAAAAAACGAAGTATTAAAAATTACTCAATAACTATGAACTATTATATGTGCAATTATTGGGGCAACATACCATAACTCGCCAAAAATGCTATTTAGTTTACTATGTAAATTAGCTTGTAAAAAAGGAATAGCAATTAAGCTTGTTCCGAAACCTATTACAAATTGTTGCATGACTCTCCATTTTCTTTTATAAATAGTAAAATAATGTCTAGGAGTATGGTATAGTGTTAAATAACATTTACTTAGCAATGGACACTTAAGCCATGCTATGTGAAATAGCGAACTAAACGAATATTTATAAAAGTTATTTTCTATTTTGAAGTCATCAGCAATATGATAAATAGAAAATACAATTAATAGCATTTTTCGTTGAAAAAACGAACAATAATATATACATAATCCACTTAAAAAATTGCTTACTAATGTTGCATAAGGACTAACTATTAAACTAGTTGAACCGTGGCCAAATGTTGGAATTAATAAAGGATACTTTATTAACATTATTATTATTAGTAATATTATTACTAATATTATTAATAATAATATTATACATAAAAAAGGTTGCATGTCTATTTTTTTATAATAGCTGCTGTTTTATGATTTCCTATATCTATAAAATCATACTTAATATTTCTACTTAAAAAGAATTCATCTGTTGCTCTTCGTTGTCCATCCCAGTGATAATAATCATCAAATATTATAAGTCCTCCAGTTACAACATTATCATACATTTGCTCTAGTTCGTATTTACTTGATTCATACCAATCAGTATCCAGTCTCAACATTGCTATTTTTTCAGGAATTGTTGTTTTATCTTTCAATGTTTCCATAACATCGCCTACTACATAATGTAACTTGTTTTCTGGGTAACCGGTCAAATTTAATCTTTGTTTGACTTTTTCTAACGGCGCATAGCACCAGCCATTCACTTTAGCACTAATTATTTGTTGACTCCATTCCTTATGAAGTTCATCTTTATTTCTATGATATAGCTTAGTATCTTTACAAGTGTAATCATATTGGCCTGGTTCTACTAATCCAGCAAATGTATCATATAAATATATATCACGAATAGCATTATTATTTCTCTTTAATGTATTTATCCATATTTCTTGAAAATCACCATCATAAACACCACATTCAACAAATACACCTTCTATATTGTTTTGTATTATATAATTAACAGCTCGAGCACCATCCATTGTTTAATTATATATATATAATTTTCTTTATATATATAATTTTCTTTATATATATAATTTTCCTTTGTATATATGAAGACTATTTAAATATTAAGTTTATCAATTGTAAAGACAATATCATCATATCGTCCTTTAATATGTCTTAGATCATATGTTTTAATATATTCTTTTAAATTTTCTGGAACACTATTTATAAGAATATTAATCCAAGACCAAGATTGAACATCCTCAATTATTAATATTCCGTCAGATGTCATTATTTGTGAGTAAAGTTTTATAAATTGTATCATACTTTCTAAAGTATGCGGACCATCATCTAACATAAAATCAAATTTAATATTTTTATTTAAAAAATTAGTATTAAAAAACTCATCACTATAAGCATCAGTTGAAGTATGTAATATTATTCTATCTTTATTACTAATACTATCCCATACTTTATCACTATTCATAATATCTAATCCGTAAACATCAGCATTGATAAAAAAATCTTTCCATAATTTTATACTTCCACCTTGTTGTATTCCTATTTCTAATACATTTTTAGCTGTGTCTTTCTTCTTTATTAATAATTGTTGATAAAGAGGTAAATATGAATGAATAGTATCTTTATCTGTTTTTGTATTATTAACTAATTCTTGTAAACTCATTCAATATATTATAATTAAATTTAATCTTTATATTTAAATTTAAATTTAAATTTAATCTTTATCTTTTAAAAACCAACTTAAAGACAAGTCGCAAAACTATAATTTGGCTAATACTTCTGTATGTTCCACTATAAACTTGCGAACAAGTTCATCAGGTATTTCTGTAAAAGTCACTAATTTTTTATTTAATTCATATTTCTCATAAGCATTTTCTTTTTTTAGTGCTTCTAAAAACAGTTCATTATTTTCATAATATTTTTCACAAGTTTTTGGACCGCATTTCTTGAAAATAGGCATAATATTGTCTGACTTATCACCTAATACAATTTTATAAAACAAATTTTTTTGTGGTTCGCTAAATACTTTGCTACCTTCTTTCAAAAATTTGTTTTGAAAGTTTACAATTTCAGTATGTTCATCTAAAAGTTGCAAATAGTCGTGGTCGTTTGCTATAATATATATTTGCGCATCTGAATACTTATTGCGAATGTAATTTTTAGTAAGAGCTATAATATCATCGGCTTCCAAATTAGGAAACTGTAATATACTATTTACGCCGGCCTCATATAAAAGTTTATTGCTATCTTGATAAATATGTTTGAAAAATGGACCTCCGTTAAATTCGTCACCTTTGTCTCGCGAGCCTTTGTAATCCGAATATAAAGTATTTCTCCAAATGTCTTTGCGAGGACAATCACGAGCAGCAATTATTGTAGTAGTTTTTTTATGTATTTTTTGCTTCTTTTTAAAGCCAGCTAACGATTCGCTAAATGTTTTCACAAACTTTTCTAGTAACTCTTCATTTTCATATGGATTTGTTAAAGGTGTTTCAGGATTTGAATGAGCCCACCACCGTATAATAGCAAAATATCTATAAAATATCCAATAACTCGTGTCTACTAATACAAAAATTTTTGGTTCTTGCTTTTGCTGTATTTGCTCCATTATAAATAGTTTATTGTGAAGTATTTATATTATTGAGATATATATTATCAATTTTTTTTATATTTATACAAATTATTTAAAGTTATGTAAATATGCTTATTAGACATTATAAATGAGTGTAATATATACATATAAGAATAACATTCTTATTGTGTGTAATGTTATTAATGTAATTTATCATTTACCTCAAATTATAAAAACTTATAAGACAAAATCTGTCAAAGATTTTGATTCATATTATTTGATTTTGGGTAATCTTCATAGTTTTTGTTGGGTATTGTATAGTATTGAGGATAATAATAGTTTAATGATATTTAATAGTTGTGTTACTATGTTTTCTATTTCTTTTATTAGTTATTATAAATTATACTATTATATTGAGGAGCGTTATAAAAAAAAACAGTTAAATAACATTGCTAGTATTAGTATTGCTACTATTAATATTGACACTAATAAAGAAAATACTATTATTAGTGTTACAACCGACAAATAATCTGTGTGTATACATTATTTATTGAAAAATATGCTTTTTTTCAATAAATCATATTTTTGCTAATAAGTTATTCTTCTTTTATATAACTACTATTACATAATTTTTTTATTATTTTTTCTTCATTATGTTCCTTACTATTTCCTATTGCTACTAATGTATGTGTATAATAATTTTGCTTATATTCATTATTCTGAAAATCCGGATTCTCTTTGGTCCATTTACTTAATGCGCAAAATTGCTTTGTTGATACATCCTTTATTGCCTTTTTTATCTTTTCTTTATTAACGTCTTTCTCCCAATTATCATCATCTTTAATATATAATGATTCGCGTTTTAAGTCTGTACAATGAATAGGTCGTTGATATAACCCTAATTTGCTCATATTCTCAATTATTACATTACTTAGACCGTTCACAAGTCCGTTTTGCTTTGTATAATCAAGCTGTTGTAAGCTAACTTGAATTGATTTTATAAAATCACTCATATTTATAGCATCTTTGCATCTCTCGTTCAAAAATACTTGTATGTTAAATTTATTATTGTTATTATTATTTGTTATGAAATTATTACCTATTTTTGGTAATAATTCGCTTATTTGGTCTTGTTGTTTAATTATTATTTCTCTCATTTCTTTGTTATCGTTCAATAACTTAAATATTAAATCATTGGTTAATTCATTTGCTAAAGTTATTTGACTACTTGAACTATCTAATGTTGTTCCGTTTTGTATTAATTTACATTTTTTTTTGTGAGCATATAAGCCTTGTCTACTTTTATATTTTTTGTCACAACTGCATATAAATTCTGCAATGTTTTCGGATTTTTTCCCTATATTTGTCAACGTTATGTCAACATTTGTATTATTTTTATGTTTTGCTGTGGCAATATGTTTATTATAATCTTTTTTATCACTTGTAGCATAGTTACAATTAATACATACAAATTCGCACCGGATTTTTGCGGAGTTTTTTGTCAACATTTGTCAATTATATTTAATAGCAAAAATGTATTTATATTAAATATATATTTTATTTAAAATTCCGGATTTTTCCGGATTTCTTGTAAACAAATGTAACAAAAGTGTAAACAAAATATTACAAATTTTTCACATTTTATCACATTTTATCACATTTTATCACATTTCTTCATAACATTCAAACTTTTGTCACTTTTTATTTATGTTTTCAAAGCATTATTAACATCATATATGGTCACAAAAAAAAGCGGATTTTTGCGGATAATTCCGGACAAACTTGTCAACAAATGTCAACAGCCTATTTTCACAAAAATGTTCCAAAAAAAGTATGGTAAGGCGTTTTTTTTGCGTTTTTTTTAAATTATAAAGCTTAATGGTCTTGTTTCTAAAAAAACTGTTAAAAAATCAAAAAGTTTATTAAAGGTTTACAGTTTCTGAAATTGGACATTTATAAATGTCCTTTTTTCAAAAAAATCATGAAATATATTTCTGAATTTTTTGCACATATTTTACAAAGTTTATAATTAAGACCATTTATCATAAGAAAAGAAAAAACAGGTATTTTAGGTTTTTTAAAGAATCTTTTGTATTCCTTGATTCAGATTATTGGATAATTATTTTATTGGATAATTATTTTATGGATAATTATTTTATATATAATAATTCATTACATTTATTCAAATCTCTAATTACTCTTGCTTGGTTTGATTTTATATTTTTTACTAATTGTCTACCAAAAGAGTTAGCTGTATGCAAGCTTATAATTAACTTATTAAACTCTTTGGTAAAGTTCAAATCATATTTATTAAGTAATTTACTTAAGTCTATTAATAATTGGCTAGTTATTTCATCCTTAGTATTTAATTTTAAGCAGTCAATAACTTCATTTATAAATTGTTGCTTTTTATTAATATTAAAACTGCTTAGTGCTTCTTTTTCTTCTACAATAGTGTATATTACTTGCTCTATATTGCTATAATTTTGATTGTGATGTATTTCACTAAAAAATATATAATATGAATGCTGGTTTTCTTTGTTGGGATAACAACATATACCAAAATCAATTATACCTATTGCGTATTTTGGTATTAATGTATTAATTGATATAGTATCATCATCGTTTATATAAAAGAATACATTTCCACTATGTATATCACAATGAATAACTGAATGATATAAAATTCCTAGTATGCCAAATTTGTTAAGTATATATGATAATTCTTCTTTAATAGATTCACTCATATTTGCTATGTCTTTAAATTTTAATCCTCTAATGTTTTCCATTACTAATAGTTTGTCGTATTTTTCGGTAATCTCTCTATAAACTTTTGGAAATCTATATTCTTTATTATTTTTATATTTTTTAGAAAATATTTCTATTGACTCAACTTCTTTTATAAAACTCATTTGATCTAATAATATTTGTTCATTATCTAAAAGCAATTTTGTTATTTTGAGAGATTTTATATATGGAATACAGCTAGTTATATGCGATATGTATAACATTTCATCAAATACATTTGTAAATCTTTGCAAAATATTTTTCTTCAACATTTTAATAATTACTTTATTATTAGAAGCATCAATACCATCAAAAACTAGTCCTACAATGCCACAATTTATTGGTATACTACTGGTCAAAGTTATTGAAAACTCGTTATGTAATTTATCTAATAACTCATATTCTATTTCATTAATGTTATAAGGAACATTATCAGTATATTTAAGCAAAAACTCATTTTCATCACTATTTAATATATTTTTATCTAAACATAGCGCTTGAAATATTTTCACATATACAATATTTTCACGCTCTAATTTGTCAGCTAGTTTTTGTATCAATAATAATCTAGTAGTAGGAATTTTAAATACATAATTTAGACCTTTTTTACAGTAATATTCAATAAGTGCACAACTAATTAAGGTAAGCAATTTTGCTATGCGTATATATACACAAAGAATGTCAAACATGTTTAGCTTAATAACTTAATAACTATTAAGTTATTAAGTTATTTTTTATATCTATTATTTATGTATTATTTATCCATTATTTATGTATTCATATTAATAATAAATTCTTTTAGATTATAAAACATCTTTTTAAACATTAATCCAATTAGATTGTTCATATAAATAGGTAAATCATCTGTAATTGTTAATTGAAAATCTATTGAAAACTTAACATTAATTAATTTATCATTATTAGTATTATTATTAGTATTAGTATTATTATCAGTATTAGTATTATTATCAATAAAACTTATATAGGTTTTTCCAAAATTAAAAATCATTGGTTCGTATTTTTCATTGTTTAAATTTATTGATTTCAAATAATTATCTATTAAATCTTTGTTGTCATATATTAAATCTTTATTATAAAAGGTTACGTTATTATTTAAGTTACTTAAATATTTTGTAGTTCTAAACAAGACATATTTTTGTTTTATCCCTATTTCTTTGGTGATTTGTTTCAATAAAATACATACGTCTGTTTCATGAACATTTATAGTATCAAAAATGTATATTTTTTCTATTAATTCACCATTTACTTTTTCAAGTAACCCATAGATAGCACTACTTAAAAGTGAATCTATATTTACTTTGCGAGTATTTAAATTATTTATTTCAAATTGTATATTATATGCTTTATTGTTGCTAGCCGGTATTTTTATTTCGTATAGTAATAGTTCTCCTTTATTACATATTAATCTTGGAATGAACTGATTTTCCTCACTATAATTCATTTATACTTATACTTATAATTATAATTATAACATATGTTTATAACATATTTTTATAACATATTTATTAATATAAAAAATATTAAAAAATAATCTATTAGTTCATTTGCGTTAAATTCTTTATTTAAAATAGGTTCTCTCAATAATTTAAATTCAAAAAAATGTTGGTATTTCTTCTCTCCTCGTAATGGAATAATACTTGTATACTGATTTAACAATTCGCAAAAATGTGACTTTAATAATAAACTATTATACTTATATTTTTGCTTATTTGTAACATTTATTCTATTTAGACTAGTTTTCTCGTTTGTATAAAATAAATTTTCTTTTGTCCTATATTTATTATATTTAATAAAATTATGTTGAATAAAATCAGCATGTCCATATATTTTAGAATTTAATGTTTTATTAATACCATTGATTGATATTAAATAAGCAGCAGTGCTTCCGCAAACAATATGTGTATTATATGTATCTTTTGTCGGAAAAAAAGCATCACTATGTAATTGTATAATATCCCACTTGCTATCTAGTAATTGAATTTCATATATAGCTTCATTAAGGCGCTCATAGAATTCCTCTTTATTGTATAATGGAAAGGCATCATCTTCCATTATAAGAAAAAACTGCGTTTGATTATTTTGTTTTTCACTAAAATTAGTCTTTATATGATTACAACATAATATATGACTTAATGAACAACCAATTGTAGATTTTGGTACAAAATTTTTAACATAACTCGAAATATATTGTTGATATTCAAGTTTTAAATGTTCATTTTTTAAGGCATTAACCCCGCTAAATCTCTCAACTTGTAAACCAATATTTAATAAATATGGTAATTGTTTATCATAATTAGTTTTATAATCATCTAAATTTATTACAAAAGCTTTTAAATTACTATAATCTAAATTTATTGAATATTTGTTATTCATTAGTAGTTCCTATTAATAAATAGTGTGTTTTTTTTATATAAATATTTTTTTTATATAAATATTTTTTTTATATAAATATTTTTTTTATATAAATATTTACCATGTATAATTAATAAACATATAATTGCGTACTTTTTGTAAATATTTTCCAATCAAGCTATAATTTGAATCTGTTGTTAAATTTATTATTAGAGAGATTCGTTCTCCTCCAGCTTCTTGTTTCGATACTTTATGTAACACGTTATCACCATTATATACAATTGCCTCTCCAATAGGTATTATAATTTTCTTTTCATTTTTAGATTTATCTTTAATAGTAAGATAACTTGTATTAAATTCGTTCAAATATAATGGGATTATTACTGTATATCTTTTTCCCAACGAAAAATTTGTATCAAAATGATAAGACATAAAATCATTTTCTTTATATAACTGTATAACAAATGCTAATGGGTCTATAATTGGATTAATAAAGACTAATTTTTTTTCGTTTACAATAGTTTTAATTTTATCCAAAAAATCATTATTGTAAAATTTTGTAATAAAGTTACTACAATTGTTGGAAATATCATTAAAATTTAAAACTTTACAACTAGAATTATTAAAATTTAATAATGGATCTTTAACAAAACCTTTTTCATCTATTAAATTCACTAAATATCCCGAATTACTTATATCAATAGGAAAATAAGTAATAACGTCATTATATTTAAAATAATTTAAGGAACCAATAATAATAAATACTAATAGTACTATAAAAAATATAATTTTTTTATAAATTATCATAAATTATTATTTTATAATAATGTCATAATTTTATGTTATTATTAACATAATTTATTATTTTATACTTATTTTATAGTTATTTTTAAATAATATAATTAACTAATTTAAAAAGAATAATATAATATATTTAATTATAATACGTTAGTGTTACTATGGTATTAATGTACACAATTGCTGTTATTAAAGATAGGACAACGATTTATAGGAAAGTGCCATATGATTGTTTATCTTATAAACAAAAATTACATAAAGGTATTCTTAAATTAAATATTAAAAGTCCAATTCTAACTATTGGAGATAAATTGAAAAATGGCGACTTAAAAATGGCGTAAATAAAATGGCATAAAATCTAGACTTCTAAAGTTGTAATTGTGTAATTAATTCAATTAATGATTTGGGTTTTGGAATTAATGGTTGTTGCTTAGTTTTTCTTTCTCTTAATTTATGTATAAACCATGTATGTGGATTATTCATTGTTGGGTCAATTTCTAAATTTAGTTTAATAATTTGCGACCTACAATAATTGCTACAGCATAAACAATCAAATCCAAAATATAAAGTGCAGGTTTCAGGTATTTGTTTATTACACAAATCGCAATTAAATATCATAGCGTTAGTGCTTTAGTTTTAAATATATTTATAAAATTATTTTAAATATATTTAATAATTTTTTTGTATTATTCAATATTTTATGCTTAAATATCTAAACTGACAATATTTTTGTCGCTCTTTTGCTTGCGCTTAGATTTTGTAGGAATTTTACCGCTCATTAAATCTTTTAAGTCTTCAACGCTAATAGTGCTTGCTTCGTTATTTTTATTTTCATTTACATCAATTTGTTTGGTCTTTAATCCGCTCAATAATGAGGCAATGTTTTGGTTAGATTGTGGCGCTAGTGACGGCCCCTTCATTTCCGGGCGCTTTATACGCTCTTCGTCATATGGATTGCCCTCATTATTGCCCAAACTAGAACCACGTGCTGCCATAATATCTGGACGATTTCCAATATTTTGCATTCGTTGGCTGCGGTCTGCTAATTTTGTTTCGATTGGAGGTGGCGGAGGTCCCGAATTTACATTTGGCGGCATAGAAGCTCCAAACCCGGGATTAGAGCCATTTCCATTATTAAATAGACCATTCATAAACCCACCTAGCCCCGGCTTTGTTTGACCCATTGTGTTAACAGCTGCTTGAGTAAATTGTTTCATTAATTCAGGATTTTGACGCATAATATCATCCATTCCAGGCATAGAAGATTTGAATAATGTATTTGACATATGAACCATCATAGCAGAACCACCTAATTGAAACAATAATTTCAATTCAGCAGACATTTTAGCTTTTGATTTATATTTTTCGTGTAATTCAGCAAAAATATCATCATATTCATCAATATTTTCATTTATTTGCTCACCCCAACCCTCTAATTTAATATCAAAAGGATCAAATTTTGTATTTAAAAATTCTAAACCAGTAATACAAGCCATCATCATTTTTCCTTGAAATTTAATAGCATTAGTTCTCTCTTTTTCAGCAATAATAGTTTCATATTCACCAATCATTTCATTTAAATTGGAGTCCATATTGTAGCGTTTACTTAATGAAACACCTTTCTTTTCTAAATCATCAAGCTTTCGTAAATATGTGAATTTTGCTTTTAATTCTTCCTCTTTTGTTAATTCGGGTTTTTGCTGTGTTTTATCTAGATTAACAGGAATATTGTTAAATTTACCAAAACCATCCCATGTTTTATTTTCATTCATATTTGCGGTAGACTTTCCAAGGTTTATATTATCGGAGTCATTATTTTTTGTAACAGGCTTAATATTTGCACCGTCATTTTTTGAACCACCAAATAAATCACCGAATATAGATTTTTTTTGAGAACTTCCAGACTCTTGCTTGTATTTAATTTCTTTATTTGTATTTGTGGCACTATTATCAGAGTCAATATTTATTTTGTTCATATCATTATTTTGTGTGCTTACTGAAGCAGAGTTTGTATTTTCAGAAAGTTCATTTAATTCATTTTCTAAGTTTGTAATATCTTCAATATCAATAGAAGAGGAGAATTTTTTATCACCTTTATTTTTTTCATTCATTAATAATTCTATACCGCCTCCAAAATTTGCTGATCTTCTTGTTGAACTAAGTTCTTCGTTTCTTTCATCATCATAAGGTTCACTAATTTTAAATTCAGGTAATTTAATATCTTCTATAGTTAAAAAATCAGGCTCTATTTCAACAATATTCATGTAATCTATTATGTTTTAAATAGAAGATTAATATTTAAATACTCCGCATTATATATTATATAATTTTTTTTATATTTTATATTTTATATTTTATAATATATAGTAACATAATTATGTTGTATCTGATTTATTATCTAAATAATAAATTCCTTGAAGTAAACAATCAGCCAAATCATCCTTTTTTGAATGTTTGACAAAGTAATCAAGGTCAGTTAACATATTTTTATTTTCCAATAATTGTTTGGTATAATAAATACTTAGTTTTTTTCTCTCGTTATATGAAATTTTTTTATCTTTGTCCCTATCTTTGTCTTTGTCTTTGTCTTTGTCTTTGTCTTTGTCTTTATCTTTATCTTTGTTTAAAAAAGCTTTTAATTTATTTGTAGCAGAAATAAAGATTATGTTATGATTATTACAGTCAATGAAATATTGTGAAACCATACCTTGTATAGACTTCATTCTATTAGCAATAGGACTAATTTGATTTTCAATTATAATTTGGTCTATAGACATAAGATCATAACTATTAAATAGCTCATTTAGTTCATTTTTAAGACTTATTCCCAAATCAATAAGATTTACATTATTAGCATTTATATTCTCAATAGCCTCGAAACAGGTAGTATTCATATAGTCTTCCAAAATTTTTATTAAGCCAGACTTATTTATAGGTTTTTCTAGTTTTAAATCATATTTTTCAATCAATGTTGAGAGATTTGCTACAGATTGCTTATGTAAAGTTTTTATGTTACATATTGGCAAACAATATTCGGTTTTTTTGGTGTGATTTTTACAATAAAAATTATCATTTTTATGAAAATTAGCCTGTTTAGAGCAAGTATTATTAGAACAAGGAACGAACTTATTACATAGGTTTATAACATCCCATTTTACTATTTTAAAGTCTTGTTGCCCATTTACAATGCTATTTTTATCCAAATTAACAACTTCTAAAATAACATATGCCAAATTTTTAATACCAATATCAATACTTAAAATTTTCATAGTGTTAATATATAGTTATTATATAGTTAGTATATTAATATACTTATTATATTAATATAAATTAGTTGTGATTAGGTTAAAACAAAATATACTAATATAATTTGTTGCTAATGCTTTATATTCTTTTCTTATATATATTAGCGTATAGCAGCAATACATATAGAATATTGTATTCTATTTAAATAATATATAAATATACCATATACGAAAGGAAAAATATATAACATTGTTACATAACCCGGACTTTTCATAAATATACCAGATATCAAACCACCAAAACTAAATAGAGATAATAATATTCCACATATTCCAAGAATATAAAATAACATACAATAATCTTTGCCTAAAGGCGCCATCAACCTATCTAAAAATTTCATTTTATAATAATAATATAATAAAATAATAATAAAATAATAATAATAATATAATAATAATAATATAATAATAATGTATTAATAATAAAGTAGTAATAATAATAATAATATAGTAATAATAGGCACTATATTATTATAAATAATTAAAATGTTATTTATAATGAAATAATTATTAGCGTAATGATACAATACATATTGAATAATATAGTCTTGATATATAATACATTAGTACATAACTAATTAAACTCATAACATATGCTCCCATAGCATAGCCGGATTTCTTTTGAAAAAATCCAAGAACAAACCCAATAGCAGCAAATGCGGCAAAAAGTAAACTTAGTAATCCTAAATAATAGAAAAACATACAATGATTTTTACCTAGCGGAGACATCCAATTATCAAAAATTGACATTTTATAATTATAATATAATAAAATATTTTATAATTAAAAATCAAATATATAAAAATCAAATATATAAAAATCAAATATATAAATTAATTATTCTTTATAACATATTTTGTAACGTGTTTTTGAGAGTCTAATAGTTGTCTAGACAAATATAACTCTTTTAAATCGCTTGTTTCATAACCATATGGTCTTATATTAGACACAGCACTATTAAATATATATGGAGTATGCTTATTTATCTCTAAATTTGTTTTACTGTAATATGGACATACACTGCACTCATTACAAGAATTTAACTGATTATTACTTATAATAGATGCGCCATTAATTTGTAAATAATGTCTATAGTCAGTATTATTTTTAATATTATTATTTCTTTTAAGCATTTCATCGTTTAATACTGACGAATAATAGTCACTAAATAATCTAGAATCGTCCATTAAAGGAGGATAATCCATATTTATATTATTTGAACCCTTAGCACACGAACCATAATTCATATTATTATTATTATATATAATTAAAATTATTATTATTATATATAATTTTAATTATTAATTTATTAGAGTAAATAAATAAATTATTTCATTAAGCATTTTGTAAAATTTTTATTAAATCAGCTTTTTTCATTTTCTGTGCTGATTCATTATCTATTAAATTTCTTGTAACTGCTATTGTTTTTAAATCATCTACTTTCATTTTTGAATAATTTTTCTTAGTAACTCCATTATCAACCACTTCAACTGCTTCTGTATTAGTATTTTCTAAATTTATAATTTTTGAATTAGTATTTAAATCAATATTAAACGTATCTAAATTTACCGGCAAATTTTTAATGAATGTTTCGTCATCATCATTATTTGAAAAAAAAGGTTTACTTAGATTAATTTCTTCAAAATCTCCTAAATCTTTAATATTTTTTTCCAATTCTTTCTTAGAAATAGTTAATACTTTAGCTATACTCTCATCTTTGTCCTCCTCTTCGTTGTCTTCATCATCTTTGTCTTCTTCATCATTATCATCGTCATCATTATCAGCATCGTCATTATCAGCATCATCGTCATCATCGTCATCACCATCATCATCATCGTCATCATCATCATCGTCATCATTATCATCGTCGTCGTCGTCGTCGTCATCATCATCATCATCATCGTCATCATCATCATCATCATCATCTTGTTTTGTAGAATTTACTTTGTATATAGTGTCGTTACCTGATTCAAGAGTAGCTTTTTCAGATTTTTTTTTTGTATTTGCTATACATTCATTTTCAGAACACTCATTTTCAGAACATTCATTTTCAGAATACTCATTTTCAGATACATATATTTTATCACCTAAATTAATTTTCTTAATTTGTTCAACCCCCTCTTTTTCAAATTTTGTTTTACTATATAAAGCATTCATACTTTGCATTTGAATATTATAATTTAAAATAAAACTTTGTAATATTTTTCCATGCTCAATCATGCTTCGTTCTAATAAATTAAATCTACGATAGCAATATAACATAATTGAACCAGATAATAATAAAATAATACCAAATGTTAACAGAAAACTAGAACCTACGAATTTAAATAAGATTGACATTATTATTATTATTTAACTATATTATTTTAAGTATTGTTTAACGAATAATTATTAATTTATTTATTTCATATTTGTAATAATATTATCAGGATATTCTAAATCTTTGAGAACTTTTAAAGCCCCTTTAACCTTAGAAATACCTTTCTTAATTTTATAAGTATACTCAAAATCATCATTATTGGGATTTTTCTTAACTTTCATATAAAAATTATTGTTTTCTTTAGTTAATTTTTTACACAATTTATTATAATGTGTAGTTAGCATATAGTCTATATTATTCAATTTATTTAAATAATTTAAGTAACCATAAGCACTACTTACTGCTTCATCTGGATTTGTACCACTATAAAGCTCATCAAATACACAGAAATGATTCTTGTCTTTATTATTCTCAATAAGGCTTAAAATATTTTTACATTGTCGCGCTTCCGCTTGATATAAACTATCACGCCCTCCTGTATCAGGAATATTAATATAACAATGAATATAGTCATACACTTTAATTGAAGCACCGTCAAAAAACCCACATCCTATTTGTTGACACAATATAATGTTAAATAAAGTCGATTTTAATAATGTTGTTTTCCCCGAGGCATTTGGTCCTGTAATAATAATATTTTTATCTAATTTATACGAGTTCTTAACAATTTTATGACCAGGCTTTTCAATATTATCAATATTGTTTAAATTAGCAAAATAAGAGTTGTCAAAATATGTAGGTTTATCACTGTTGTAACTACAATAGCTCATAACTTTATTACTAATATAATTTTGTATAGATTCAATATTTTTTATATAACCATTAAAACCAAAAGAGAAATATAAGCTACTAATAAAATTTTCATTTTTATTTAAATAATAAAAACACTTCATCATTTGACCAAGCTCTACCATTATACTCATCTTTAAAGAATATGGACTTAATTTTTTTAACTCACGCAAATAAGAATTAAAAATTGCTACATTAGCAACAATATGTTGATTAAATAGTTTATAATGGACTAAATTTTTTGTAAAACTTAAAAAATGTTCATATTTCTTCAAAGTATCCGAAATATATAATTTTAAATCTTGTAAAGTATTGCTAATATATTTAATATTATAAAAATATTTGATACACCCATTTATATTCAAATATAATTGAAAAATATAAAACCCAAAACTAAAAAATACATATATCTTATTTGATATATTTGTTTCACTTAAAGAACTAAATAATTTACCAATAATATGATTTGAAAAAACAGTCTTTAAATGATTTAAATATAATGCAAATGTAACATTATGACCTTGTAGTTTAATTATAAAAAATGGCAATAATAAAAATAAAATGGGAACTGCTAAAGATATAATAGGCGTTGAAAGATTATAAACACTTAGCGCTTGTAAAACAATGCTATTATTATTAAATTTATTTAAATATGGGATATCAATATATTGATAATTGTTTATAAACCCATTATCATATATAATTTTCTCACAATTAGTATAAACGGCACTATCTTTAGTTACTATTGGATTATCAATAAATTCAACTTTTTTTAATGGACTATAATTTGTTATTAATTCTTGAGTTTCTAGTAAAAATTCCTTATTGTTTGTATAATATTTACTCCATTTATTTATAACATTTTTCTCAAAAATAGTCTTTGGACCGAAAACATGATAATATAAATTATAATTAGCGGAATTATCTAATAAAGTAGTGCTATTGCTATTGCTATTAGTAGCAATTTCATTCATTGAATTAGCCTTTAATAATTCTAAATCACTAATAATATTATTATTTAAGACAAATAATGCATTTTTGTCTAAATATTCAATAGGTAACTTGAATGCATCTATAAATTTTTCTTTAGTATTATATTCGGCTTTTTCATAGAAATTTATTATTGAGCTAATTAGTTCCATAATATATTTATAAAATAACAAATACTTTATAAATATTAATATAACGAAAATAATTAAAAGAATAACATTAAATTTTAATATTATTAACACTATTAATGATTATTTATGATATATCATTCATTGCTAGTTATTATAAATCTATAGAGCATGAAAAAATAGATAGTGCTATTCAAACATTATTAAATGATGTATTAGACCATATTAATAATGATACATTATTAAATAATATTGAATCAGATAATGATAACAAATTTAAAAAGAAAAATAAGTTTAGAAAATATGATAGCAACAATAATAGCAATAACAGCAATAGCAACAATAGCATTAGCAACAATAGCATTAGCAACAATAATAGTAATAGCAACAATAACAGCAATAGCAACAATAACAGCAATAGCTCTAATGTATCAAAAGACAACTTTATTTTAAGCAGAACAATTAAAAATACTTATATTAGCACTAAAAAAAAAAGTACACAAGATAAGAGCAAGTTTGATGCTATTAAAAGTAATATTAAAATAATATTAAATAAATTATCACCCGCTAATTATAGTAAATTAGAAACCGAATTTTTAAATATTTACAATGAGTTAATAGAAGAGGATAATAGTGAAGAAAACATAATTATTGATAATTATATTATAGAGCATATATGTTATAATAATTTATCTTATAGCACTATATATGTTAATATACTTTTTACATTAATTGCTAATTATTATGCTAAAGATTATAAAATTGAAAATATATATATATATAACTTGCTTAAAGAAAAATACAATGAGCTTTTAAAAATAGAGCACACTATTAAAAATAACACAGAAGACGATGAATATACTATTAATAAAAATAATGATAAATACAAATGCTTCATTATTTTTATAATAAATTTTAATAAAAAAATTTATTATTATGAATTAGAAAATATTGAAAAAAATGCCTATGTTAAACAATTATTTATTAATTGTTACATAATTGAAGAGTTTGTAACTTTATTTAATAATTTTTTTATCAATAATTTAAAAATAGAAAAAAATAATAGCTATTGCGAAATTATACTTGAGTTTGTAATCATTGTCTACAATGAATTATTTAAAGAGCCAATTATAATGAAAAAAATAGATCATTCTTTAAATTTATATAATACTATTAAAACACTAGTATCAAATGAATGCGGGTATGCTAATTTTACAAATAAGATTAAATTTAAATTAATGGATATTGAAGATAAGTACAAAAAATATATATTATAAAAAAAATGTTATAAAAATATGTTATAAAAATATATAATATATATAATGATTAATTCAAGCATTAAAAAAGACGTACAATATATTGTAACAAACAACATAGACAAATCAGATTTAGATAAGGAGGCATTTGTATATAATGCAAAAATATATAATAAGCATATTAAATTTGTGTTGGGTGCTCCTAAATTTGATTATTTAAGCAGCAAAATTTTATATTTTAACATTTATTTAGTAAATAATAGTTCAATAGTATCTAAAATAGGTATATATGAAACTAATAATATTGACTATACTTCTTTGTTAGATCATAATGGGGATATTAATTTAAATAAAATGGCAGAACCAATTATGTTTCCGTTTTCTAAATCATTAATTATGAATAATTATGAATTGATAGATGATTTTGAAACACGGTCTAATGCAGCGAGCGAAACAAGTGAGGGTGATACTTCTAATGAAAGCATTAGCTCAAATGATATAGATGATAGTAATAGTCATGCTAGTGAAAGCCAGGATAGTCAAGTGTCCAATAAGTTAAATACTAATTATAACTTAATGACTTTAATTAGCCAAAGTAAAGAAGAAAGTGATTATGAAATTGCTAATTATGAAGAAGACCCTAAAGATGAGTGGGTTAATAAATATTTAAGAAGTAATAAATACGAAATCGTCGATAATGAAGGAGCTGGAGATTGTTTTTTTGCAGTTTTACGCGATGCTTTGAAAACCGTTAAAATAGAAACGTCTGTAAAAGCTATTCGAGAAAAATTAGCAAATGAAGTTGACCAAAATGTTTTTCAAACTTATAAAGAGTTATTTGATATGTATTATACTAATATGAAAACAACACAAGAACAACTGAAAACAGTAAAAAATAAGCATAACACTTTAAAAAAAATGATTAATGGAACAAGTGATGGCCCTGATAAAATGAAATTAATTCAAGACGCAAAAGACAATTTTAATACATTTACCTCTATAAGCACTAAAGGCAAAGAATTAGAAAATTTAGCGCAAGAGTTTCAATTTATGAAAGATGTTAACAGTGTTGATGACCTTAAGAAAGTAATCATGGAAGTTGGTGGGCGATTTTGGGCAGATAATTGGGCGCTAAGTTCATTGGAACGAATATACAATGTAAAATTCATAATATTATCTCAATCCAATTTTGTTGAAGGCGAAAAAGAGAACATTTTACAATGTACTAGTCCCGATATAAAATTAGAAGAACGAGGATTATTTGAACCATCATATTACATAATAGCTGATTATTTTCAAAATAATCACTATAAACTAATTACTTATGACAAAAATGTAAAGCGAGGGGCTCTTACATTTAGCGAAATTCCTTATAAAATTAAAGAATTGATTTTAGAGAAGTGTATGGAAAAAAATGCTGGACTATATGTATTAATCCCCGATTTTAAACTGTTTGCAAATAAAAATGGAGTAGAAACAGTTAGCATTAGTAAAAAGAGTAGTTACGATACATTAGTTGATACCAAAAAGCCTAAATCACAGGATTATGATGACGCAATTATTATTCAAATATATAATAAATCAAAACACGCAAAAGTAGGTGAAGGTTCTGGTGAAACAATTAAACCAGAATTAAAGATCTCTAAAAATGTTCTTGAATTAAATAATAAGAAAAAATATCCTGAATGGCGCAAAAAATTAGATAACGAATTTTCTGTAACAAATTTGAATATAGATGGAACTAATTGGACAAGTGTGAAACATTATATGTTAGGTAGCCGATTTAATGGTTTAATCGAAATATATAGTATGTTTAAAAAAGATGGAACATACGGTTCTAATATAGAAGAAGCTCAAAAATTTTATGATAGTCAACTTGCCAAAAAATCTATAAAATCAAGACTAACAAATGAGGAAGAATTTAAAAAGAATGAACCTGTATTATTAGAAAAGGCGCTATATGCAAAATTTACACAAAATGATGATTTACGCGAGTTACTATTATTAACAGGAAATGCATTAATCAATATTTTTAAACAAGGTAAAGGAGCTTTTCCATTTATTGAATTAATGAAAGTTCGCAAATTAATAACTAAATAATAGCAATTAAATGTTTATAATTAAGTACAAATTTTTTATAAATAATAATTATATAATTATAAAATTATATAATTATATATATAATGGCTACTAAAAAAAAAAGAAAGAATAGAAGCACTAAAAAAAAAAGTAATAAACATAAAGACCAGAAAGTCGAGAAAGTAACTAATTTGAAAAGATTCATTATGTCTAGGAAGCTTAAGAAATCAAAGGTAAAAACATCGAGAAATAATAGATTAAATCTAAGTGGAGGAGCTGTAGGCGAAAAGACTTCATACGAGCTGGAAGCAGATAAAGCAAATGCAGAATATCTTGAAGCACAAAAGAAGTATACTATTGAGGAACAGCGTAAAAAAGAGGT
>Ga0209190_1000586_pt1 | contig 26559 bp, 19 predicted proteins | sample M_140205_XF_Meta_FD_187315 | JGI IMG/M metagenome (GOLD analysis project Ga0209190, IMG submission 187315) | Freshwater microbial communities from Lake Montjoie, Canada to study carbon cycling - M_140205_XF_MetaG (SPAdes) (version 2) | ecosystem: Environmental > Aquatic > Freshwater > Lake...
CGTATCGCCGAAGCAGGCTACAACACGATTCAACTGATGGCCGTCCAGGAGCATCCATATTACGGCTCCTTTGGTTACCAGGTCTCAAATTTCTTCGCACCATCCTCGCGCTTCGGCACCCCGGAGGATCTAATGGAACTAGTCGATACTGCACACGGTCTCGGTATCGCGGTGATTATGGATCTAGTGCACTCGCACGCCGTTAAGAACGAACTTGAGGGGCTAAGTAGGTTCGATGGAAGCTACACCCTCTATTTCCACGAAGGGGAGCGCGGCGAGCACCCTGCTTGGAATACGCGCCTCTTTGATTACGGAAAAAGCGAGACGCTACATCTCTTGCTCTCTAATTGTCGTTACTGGCTAGACCATTTTAAGTTCGATGGTTACCGCTTTGACGGCGTAACGAGCATGATCTATCACGACCACGGGCTTGGCTCTGGGGCATCATCATACGAGCACTACTTTAGCGGCAACGTAGACGAGGACGCCGTAGCGTACCTCTCCCTTGCAAACTCACTTATTCACGAGATTCGCCCCGATGCGATAACTGTCGCCGAGGAGGTTAGCGGCATGCCCGGCCTTGCGGCACCTATAGAGCAGGGTGGGGTTGGTTTTGATTATCGTCTCGCGATGGGTATCCCTGATTACTGGATTAAGCTCCTCAAGCACACCCGCGACGAGGATTGGAACGTATCTCAGATCTGGCAGGAGCTTACTAATCGTCGCGCCGATGAGCGCACCATTAACTACGCCGAGTCGCATGACCAGGCGCTAGTTGGCGATAAGACCGTTATGTTCTGGCTTGCTGACCAGGAGATGTACTGGAGCATGGGGGTGAGCAATCAGAGCTTTGTTATAGATCGTGCCATTGCTCTGCATAAGATTATCCGCCTGATTACCCTCGGCACTGCGGGTCACGGCTACCTGACCTTTATGGGCAACGAGTTCGGGCATCCTGAGTGGGTTGATTTTCCCCGTGAGGGCAACAACTGGTCGTATCACTATGCGCGTAGGCAGTGGAGCCTTCGGGACGCGCCAGATCTAAAATATCGTTACCTGGCAGATTTTGACCGAGCCATGATGAAGTTAGCCGAGGACTCTGCGCTATTAGAGCAGGAGTGGCCCTATAAGCACTACGAGCACGTAGAGGATAAGATCCTGGTGTTTGAGCGGGCAGGGCTATTATTTGTATTTAATCTGCATCCAGATAGGTCGTGCCAAGATCGCGAGATCTGGGTTAAGCCAGGGCGCTATACGGTGGCGCTCAATACAGATGCTGCTTGCTATGGTGGTGCAAATCATATCGATTGTAAAACCGAGTACGCTACTGTACCTTTTTCTACTGCACCTTTTTCTGCCGAACCCTTTGCTACCGCACCTTTTGTTACCGCAGCTAGCGGAGCTATAAAACTCACGATACCGCCCCGTACGGCGTTAGTGCTTAGCCCATGCGTTAGGACTGGAAGCCCCGGACTCTAGGCCGGCCAGGAAAAAGATCGCGAACCTGATTTATTATTGTGCAAGAGGTTTCACTTGCTTCTCTTTGGCAGTTTCTTAGTTTTGGATGGGGGCAGGAAATTCTCGTCTGTAATAGCGCTCTTGCCTGTTTTTTGTTCAAGCGAGATACGGGCATCTCTTGCGATCTTGCTGCCCTTTTTTGCAGGCACTTTGTTTTCCTCAAGACCTCTTGCTTGCACACTTTCTGCTATCTGCCTTGTCGATAGCTCGGCGAGTGCCGTAAATATCAACTCAGCTTCACTCATGTGATCTCGCAGGTTCTGAGATTTTAGATTCTTAAGTTTTTTATGATCTTTAACGCTTAAACCTGCCCATTCCTCGTGAATGATATTTGTGAGAATAGCGAACTCTTCGCCCTGCTTAACATCATGCTGACTCCAATAGTCAGTTAGTTTATTGCGAGTCTCTTGACCCATCATCCGTTGTTGAACCCACTTCTCACTTCTGCCGTGCTTTTTCCAATTTTCTCTTGCTCGATCAACAGATAGGGCTGGATCTGAGATCTCTTGAACCCTCTCACTTCCGACACGAGCAAGCCAGAGTTTAACAGGCTCCGCTTTTTTACTTGGCACCGACTGGATAATACGCAGTAGAGTTTCGATATTTGCAACGTCGGTCAGATAAAACTTACCGTCTTTAGCCCGCATCTTCAGTCGGTGACAATTTGTCACCGACTGGCTGCCCTCCTCTCTAAGCCTCTGGGATAGCTTGTTCCAGTATTTTCTGGCCTTTTGATGTTCGCTCTGTTCGATTAATACAGCGACTATGTCAACTACGGCAAAGAACCAGGTCTCTGTAGCTTCATCGTAGTGGCGGCGGATATTGAAGTTATCGAAGACTACTAAGGATGAAAGATTGTTAGATCGCGGGTTGGCCATAGATTACCGCCGTGAGTTTTCATTTGAACAACTGTAATATCTCTTCCTCTTTTCCGCGCAGTTTGTCAACTGGATCTACGTAACCGATCGCCAGCCTGATCCCTTGTCTCACCACTGTATCTGCACCCCAAAAACTACTTAAGCTTATAAGCCCTCAAGCTATAGGTTATCATAGCGATGTAGCGAAGCGCTGGGAGCGCCATTCTTCATATTTTATATACTTAGGGGGGAGCGTAGAGTTGTCAATACCCCTTGTCGTGCTGTTTTGAATTGGCATTCCCAACGCCTCCCCTAAACGAAGGAACCTTCTTTCGAGCTGCCTGGGTGTGCGGTACAATTAGATCCATGACAACCTCGGTGCTCGACCTAATAGGCAATACCCCCATCCTGCAACTAACCCACTTCGATACAGCGGGGTGCGAGATATACGTAAAGCTTGAGAACCAGAACCCAACCGGCTCTATCAAGGATCGTATCGCGCTCGGTATGATCGAAGCGGCCGAGCGCTCAGGAGCACTGATGCCTGGAGGCACCATAATAGAGGCAACGGCAGGAAATACCGGCCTTGGGCTGGCCCTCGTTGCTGCCTTGAAGGGCTACAAGTTACTGCTCGTTATTCCGGATAAGATGAGTCAGGAGAAGGTGCGCACCGTACGAGCCCTTGGTGCTGAGGTTATCATCACACGCTCCGACGTAGGAAGGGGGCACCCGGCCTACTACCAGGATATCGCCGAGCGTATCGCAGCCGAAACCCCCGGCTCGTTCTATGCAAATCAGTTCGCCAATCGCGCTAATCCCGATGCGCATGAAGCAACCACCGGCCCAGAGATGTGGGAGCAGATGGGGCACCGTATCGACGCTGTTGTATGTGGGGTCGGTTCAGGTGGAACGATGACCGGGCTTTCGCGCTTCTTCGCCAAGGTTTCACCACAGACCGAGATGGTGCTGGCCGATCCTAAGGGCTCAATCCTCGATCACTATATCAAAACCGGCGAGCTCCTAAAGGAATCTGGAAGCTGGCTAATTGAGGGCATGGGAGAAGACTTTATCCCACCGGTATCGGATCTATCACGGGTTAAAAAAAGCTATTCGGTAGGTGATGCTGAGAGCTTCGAGTTCGCACGCGAGCTATTCAGACGCGAAGGTATCCTGGCCGGAACATCCTCAGGGCTACTACTTGCTGCAGCCCTGCGCTACTGCCGCGAGCAGACAACGCCGAAACGGATCATTACGTTTATCTGCGACACCGGAAATCGCTACATTACAAAGATGTTCGACGACACCTGGATGCGCGACCAGGGTCTAATAGCCGGTGAGCACTACGGAGATCTAAGGGACCTGATAACCAACAAAGTCTCGATCTCCGTAGAGCCTAGCGATACCCTGCTTATAGCTTACACCCGTATGCGGGCGCATGGGGTCTCTCAACTTCCGGTCCTTATAGGTACGGAGCTAATCGGTATTATCGATGAGTGGGATCTGCTCAGTGCCGCAAGCCCAAATAAAGCGCAGTTTTCCCGTAACGTACAGGACTTTATGTCTACTCAGCTTGAAACCCTCCACCCTAGCGCCGATCCCTCCGCGCTGGTGCCGCTTCTAGAGCGTAATATGGTTCCGATCGTAGTACATGAGGGGCGCTTTATCGGACTTATCACTAAGATAGACTACCTTAATTATCTGCGCAGGAAGAACGATGACTAAAAATAAAGGCTGCTCTCAATCCGCTAGTTTTTCAACTATGGGTTTTTCAACTATGGCGCTGCATGTCGGGCAGGAGCCCGAAGCAACCACCGGCGCGATTATTCCACCTATCTTTGCAACCTCAACCTACGTACAACGTAGCCCCGGGGTGCATCAGGGCTTCGACTACGCGCGTTCACACAACCCCACTCGCTACGCCTACGAACAGTGTGTGGCAAGCCTCGAGGGGGGCAGCGCCGGATTCGCCTTTTCAAGTGGACTTGCCGCTAGCGCAACGGTGCTAGATCTACTACCCGCTAACTCCCATATCATCGCCGGGGACGATCTATACGGTGGAACCTATCGACTCTTTGAGCGAGTCCGAAAACACTCGGCTGGTCTTGATGTTACCTATGTCGATCTCTCTGATCCCCGATCTGTTCGGGCGAGGCTAGAGGAGGCGCGCAGGCCAAATACCCGCATGCTCTGGATTGAAACCCCAACTAATCCACTACTAAAGGTTGTCGATCTGGAGCAGGTTGGAGATTTTGCGCAAAAAGCTGGCCTTATCTCGGTCTGTGATAACACCTTCGCCTCGCCCTATCTACAGAGCCCCCTTAAGTACGGATTCTCGCTCGTTCTGCACTCCGCCACGAAGTATATAAATGGACACTCCGATGTAATCGGAGGGATCGTCGTGGTAGGCGATAACCTGGAGCTTAAAGAGCGCTTGGCGTTTCTGCAAAACGCCGTCGGTTCTGTGCCGAGCCCCTTTGACTGCTTTCTTATTCTGCGCGGTGTAAAGACCCTCGCAGTTCGCATGGAGCGTAGCGCTGCAAGTGCGCTGCAGATAGCAGAATACCTCGAAAAACATCCCTTAGTTGAAAGGGTGATCTATCCTGGTCTACCAAGTCATCCACAATATTCGGTGGCAAAGCGACAGATGCGCTCAGGGGGTGGTATGATTACGACTATCCTGCGGGGCGGCCTAGAGGCCTCGCGCACCTTCCTTGAGAACGTGAAGATCTTCTCATTAGCTGAAAGCCTGGGGGGTGTTGAGAGTTTAATCGAACACCCGGCCATTATGACGCATGCCTCTATTCCAAAGGAGATGCGCGAAAGAAACGGCATCGTCGATGGGCTGATTCGACTATCGGTGGGCATAGAGGATCTTCCAGATCTTATCGGGGACCTTGATGCCGGGTTTAGGGGTGTAGCTGAAAATAGTTAAATAAAATCAGGGAACTCATGGCCCTGATTCTTCTCGCGCACGTACTTCTTCTCCCAGTCTGCGCTTAATAGCAGCACAGTGCGATCGCGCGCATCGAGCGCTAGAAATGAACCCATCGGAAGGACTAATGTCTTTACATCCCCAAGAACGTAGACGCTATGGCGGTAGGGGAGATAATCAATCGCCGAGGTAACCCCGTACTCCTCCTTTAACCTAAACTGCAACACCTCAAACTGAAGCTTTCCGACCGCAGCAACCAGGGGTGGATCCTTTGGATTCTTTAGCGAGCGCAATATCTGTACCGCACCCTCGTAGGCCAGTTGATTGATACCCTTGTCAAACGACTTATGCCGCAAGACATCAGTTGGACGAATCTGTGCTACGATCTCTGGGGGAAACTGCGGCATAGGCTTAAAATTAAAGCCCCCCTCAAGTGAAACTGTATCGCCGATAGCGAACGCACCTGGATTAATTACGCCGATAATATCGCCTGGAAAGGCCTCATCAACGGTGCTTCTATCCTGCGCTACGAGGCTATACGAACGGGAGAGTCGAATATCTTTGGCAGAGCGGTGATGCTTTACCACCATGTCGCGTTCGAACCTCCCGGAACAGACCCTCAGATACGCCATACTATCCCGGTGACGGGGATTCATATTGGCCTGAATCTTAAAAACATAGGCTGAAAAAGGGCGCTCAATCGGATCAATTCGTACTATCTCACCAGCACCATTTAAGGCCTCATAGGGGTGCGGGGTCGGAGCAAGCTCTGAAAATCGGTCGAAGAACGGCTCCACTCCGAAATTAGTTAGGGCCGAGCCAAAAAAGACCGGCGTGACCTCCCCGGCCAGAAATTTTTCGTTGGTGAATGGATTACCAGCCGTTGCAAGAAGCTCCAGCTCTTCATTAAGTTGCGTATACTCCTCTTGCATGAGTGCGCCACTTGCTAACGCTTGATCGAGGCTTAAAGATTGATAGCTCGCCCTGGCTGCGCCGCCCTGCTCTGATTTTGTAAAGAGCATTACCTCACGCGTAGCGGGATAAACAACCCCCTTAAATGAGCTGCCGCTACCGATTGGCCAACTAATAGGAGATGCCAGGATTCCAAGCACCTGCTCAACCTCCTCCAGCAGCTCTAATGGATCCTTGCTAGATAGATCCATCTTATTGATAAAGGTTAGTATCGGGGTGCGCTGCATACGACAGACCGCGAAGAGCTTGCGGGTCTGCGCCTCGACGCCCTTGGCTGCATCGAGCACCATCACTGCGCTATCGGCAGCCGTGAGGGTTCTGTAGGTATCTTCGCTAAAGTCCTGGTGGCCCGGCGTATCGAGCACGTTAATAATAGAGCCCTTGTACGGGAACTGCATGGCCGAGGCTGAGACCGAGATTCCACGCTCCTGCTCAAGGGTCATCCAGTCGGAGCTCGTAGCGCGCCCACCCTTTCTGGCGCGTACCATTCCTGCCACGCCGATCTGACCCGAATAAAGCAACAGCTTCTCGGTCAGGGTTGTTTTCCCGGCGTCAGGATGGCTGATGATAGCGAAGGTCCTGCGCTTGGCTGTATGAGCTGCTAGCTCTTTTGTAGAAACTTCACTATTGACCATATTTTATAGTCATAATCTCTAACATAGTCGGCGTTTTATCGCACCTTTTTGAGCCGATCTTCGCTAAATTTGCCCGCTTAAGGGGTATTTCCCTAGCCCTAGGGCCCTGTGCTAGCCTCTGAACATTAACTAGTCTGCCGTGCTGCTGATTAACTGTGGCATAGCCATCGATAGGAGCCCTTATGAAAAATCTGCTGCTAGTATCAAAGGACACCGTAGTGTCGTTTCATTACACGCTTAAGAATGGAGACGGCGAGGTACTTGACTCATCTCAGGGTGGAGATCCACTTTCATACCTACACGGCTACGAGCAGATCGTACTCGGTCTTGAGAAGGCGCTGGTCGGCAAGACCGTAGGCGCGACGTTAAATGTTGTAGTAGCTCCTGAAGAGGGTTACGGCCCACGCCGGGAAGATCTCGTGATAACCGTCCCGCGTGAGCAATGGACCCTTCCAGATACAGTTGGTATAGACGAGATAGTGGAGCTTCAATCTGATGAGGGACAGAGCCTCCCAGCTCGCATCGTCGATATGCAGCCTGATTGTATTATGCTCGATGCAAATCATCCTTTAGCTGGTGTGGTGCTACACTTCGATGTTGAGCTAATAGATGTACGACCTGCCACAGATGAGGAGCTCTCACACGGGCATGTGCATGGCCCAGGTGGACACGAGCACTAAAAGCGCTGTGTGATTATCCCGTATTCACTCCTAAGCCCAGCCGTACTGCAGGGCGTAATTGAAGACTTCGTACTTCGGGAAGGAACCGACTACGGAGAGCATCCGGCCGGTGCTCAGACCCTTGAGAGTAAGGTCTCTCAAGTAAGACGGCAGCTAGAGCAGGGTGATGTAGTAGTGGTGTTCGATCAGGCCTCAGAGAGCTGCGATATAGTAAGCAAGGGTAGCGCCCGCTATAAAGCGGCGCTGATCGTAGAAACAACGCAGCAGGAACAGGAATAAGCGGGGTATCTGTACAAACCCGTCATGGGTCGATTTGCGGAGCAAATCGGGGGTGACAATACTATACGGTAAAACATAGTGAATAGTTACGGAGACTCCAATCAACGCTCAACACAACCACACTGGGCCGAGCTCCCAGATGAAGAGCTGCTCAAGATCAATATGTGCGACCTTGAGCTCTCTATCGAGGGCACACCACTTGAGCACCGTATTGCGCTTATTAGACAGGAGCTGCGAGATCGCAACATACTTTTTGAGCCGCACTTCTGGCTCTCTGACGAGTGGTTCTGCGCTGATGGTATACCCGGCATAGCCATTCCTTTCTATCTGGCGCACCCACGACTCGAGAAACTTGAGCGAGCACAACTCCTGGAGGTTGAGGGGGGCGAGGAGGCTTGGTGTCTAAAGATTCTGCGCCACGAGGTTGGGCATGCTATCGAGAACGGTTTTCGTCTAAGGCTTCTAAAGCAACGCAAAAAGATCTTTGGAAGATCGTCTCTTACATATCCTGAGTACTACACCCCCAAGCCGTACAGTAAGAGCTTCGTCCTACATCTAGATCCATGGTATGCGCAGAGTCATCCGGACGAGGATTTTGCAGAGACCTTTGCCGTATGGCTTACGCCAAATTCAGATTGGCGCGAACGCTATAAGGGCTGGCCGGCCATAAATAAGCTCCTCTACATGGAGCGGCTAATGGGTGAAATCGCTGAAAAAACAGCGCCCGTACAGAACAAAAAGCTGCTTGACCCGCTACGCTCCATTAAAAAGACCCTTGCAGAGCACTATGCTATTCGAAAGGAGAAGTACAGCAAAGAGACCCCATGCTTTTACGACAAGGAGCTACTCACCCTATTTTCTGATCAAGCAGCATTTTCCAAAAACCTGCCAGCCTCAAGCTTTATTAGACGAAAGAGGCGCTTGATTCGTTCAACCGTTTCTCGCTGGACGGGAACCTATCAATATACTATCGATAGGGTACTTGAGGCGATGCTACGGCGTGCCTCGGAGCTTGGCTTGCGCTTGACCCTCTCAGAGGAGGAGACCATCAAACAGTTTACGGTGCTGGTTACAGTTCAGACCATGAACTACCTGCATAGTGGAAGACACAGGGTTGCCCTATGAAAAAGCTCCGCATCCTCTGCCTGGCACACGAAGACCTTACCCCTCCTGAGCATGTGTCGAGTGATGCTGACTTTCACAATGAAGAGTGGCGTACCGAACAATACGTGATCTCAACGCTTAGAGGGCTAGGACACGAAGTAACGATGCTTGGCGTACGTTCCGATCTTGAGCCTATCCGCACGACGGTCAGGGAATTTAAGCCAGATATAGTATTTAACCTGCTAGAGGAGTTTAACGACCAACCGCTCTACGATCAAAATGTTGTTAGCTTTCTTGAGCTGATTCAGATCCCGCATACCGGATGCAATCCGCGTGGCATGATGTTGGCCCGCGATAAGGCGTTAAGTAGAAAGGTCTTGAGCTACCACCGTATACCCGGCCCAGATTTTGCCGTATTCCCAAGGGGTCGTAAGGTGCGACGCCCGCGCAAGCTCACATTTCCACTCTTTGTAAAATCTCTGCTTGAGGAGGCGTCGCTTGGAATATCAGCCGCATCCGTCGTTGATAACGACAAGGAGCTCGCGGAGCGTGTTGCGTTTATGCACGATAAGCATAATACGGACGTCATCGTAGAGGAGTATATCGAGGGCCGCGAGCTGTACGTTGGCATTATCGGGGAGGCGCGTTTAACGGTCCTTCCGATCTGGGAGCTCGTTTTTGAAAATATGCCAGAGGGCGCGCCGCTAATAGCGACACGTCGGGTCAAGTGGAACGCCAAGTATCAGCAGAAGCACGGTATAGTAAGCCGAGCCGCCACAGACCTCTCGCCAGAGCTAGTGCTTCGCATCGAAAACATCTGCAAACGCACCTATCGTGCGCTTGAGCTCTCCGGCTATGCGCGTATCGATCTGCGCCTTAAGCCAAGCGGCGAGGTCTTTATCATCGAAGCAAATCCCAATCCAGAGATCGCGAGCGGCGAGGACTTTGCCGACTCAGCTAAACAGGCCGGCTACTCATACGAGGAGCTACTGCAGAAACTTGTAGCACTCGGACTTAGGCGTAGTGAATAGTTTCGGCATATAGATAGCCCTACAGTTAATCAGTATCTATCTGCAAGACCCGGCGCTTTAGCTGGCTACGGGGAACTATACGCAGATCCTGAAACGAATTCATAAAACGTGGCAGTAATTCGTTCAGCCAGATAAGCTCTACATCTAGTGTAAGCACCGGATAGCTGCGATCGAAGAGCGCAAATGGAAGATCATGAATACGACATTCAAGGCTTCTAAGATCTAGTACGAAATCTCCATCCGGCGAGTCAGAATAGCTCAGAGTTTTCGCTGTAACCAGCATCGGATCGTGCTCTGATATCGGGCCACCCTCGGATTTAAGATACAGGTGCCATTTTAACGCATCAAGCAAAGGTCCAAGCGATGCCTCGTCATCAACTAGATCTCGCTCATTTTCTGCCGGGGCAGGGGCCTGCATTAAGATCGAGGAGCGGTAGATCTCTCCCTGCGCAGAATCATCCTGCCGAAGCGAGTAGTCGCAACCAAGTCCGCACTCACCTGCAAAACCCTTGTGGACCACGGCATGCGCAAGCCGAAACAGATCAAACAAATTAAGGGTCTCCATCAGATACCCAGCTATCTCTTGGTCAACGCTGGAGGCCATAGTTAGGGGTGAGCCAACATCGACCGCAATGATTTTATCGCTCTTATTCTGTGCAAGAATTTCCTCTGGCAGTAAACCCATCCCATTTATATCTTGAACAGATGAATTAATTTTGGCAGGACTCCAGCTTGACTGCCAATCCTTAAGACATGGGGAGAGCCTATTCAGTAACCATGCGGAATCAACAAGCAGCGCCTTAATTAGGGATGTATTGTGGTGGTGATCGTTAAAGATCATAAGGGAGTAGTGTTGCGGAGAACTCCGACCGATGGCGATCGTATGCTCTGCAGGCCCCTGGATAATCATTACTCCTCGGCATAACACAAGCTTGAGCTCTGTTAGATCCTGTATCTTACTGGCGAGGGATGGCCAGGCTTTTTTGTAAGAGATAAATGGATCTGTTGGACTATTAGGATCCGTAACGAAGATCTTTTCGGTGGCAAGATTACTAAGCACTATCCCACTTCCTGGAAATCCTTCGTTGCTACTAGCATGTACGAGTTGGAGAGCTCCCAGTTCAAGACCAAATCTACCCAGCGGGCTGACCGTCTCATACGGCAGGCGCTTAAGGTCAAAACGGAGCGAATTTGCATAACCACGGTGAAGATCAGCTAACCGTCTATGGATCTCGTGTCGGTATGTGTTTGTTTGGCCCTCAACTAAAACACCTGTAAGATCCCCCAGCAGACTCCAGGACACCTGCAGAAACTCGCTACGTTCGTAGCAACTAGCGAGCAAGCGCGCAAAAAGCTGTCCAATATTAGCGGCTCCGTCCTGCTTAAGTGCCTCAATAAAGCTGCGACATGCCTGTTCATTCGGAGGTGTAGTAATCCAAGCTTGTAGGGCGGCGCTCACCAGCTCCGCAGTGTTTTGACCTGAGCGCTCCTGTGTTAGTCTTGGGACCGCATTAAGAAACGCCTCAATAATTATGGGGTTAATCTTGCTCTCAATAAGCTTAATAAAGGACCCAAAGAGTATCCTTGGCGACTCGAACCCCGCGGCTAGTGAGCAACTAACGAACTCGCGGCAGCGCTGCCACAACCGTGGATTATCTGCTTTTAGGTGGCTCATACTGGCAGAGAAAGTTCCCAGCGCCTTTAAGCGATCACGTTGGCCTAATTCTTTCTCTCTACATAGAAGATCCCTTAAAAGTTCGATATCTTGTAGCTCGGTATCCCTATTAAGCATGGGCGATAGCGCAAGAAAGACTCGCTGCTGTTGGCGAACAGACACGCTACCTAGAATCTCTCCGATGGCAGAGATAAGCGCTCCTTGCGAAACGTTACGTAGCTGTGGTTGATTAAGCGCAATTGCTACCAGAGACTGAAATTTGGCGCTACCACCTCCATCAATTTCTCCCTCACTACCACAGAAGAAACGGCGCTCCGTATTGAAGGTAGCCAAGAGATCTTGCAGCGAGAGCTGCAAGGGGTGGTGGCACTGCTCTCGCACATTGATAAATAGGGCAGGAAGCAACTCTAGCGGGCCACCCTCGACTATAACCTTATCGATCGCCTCCCGGAGCACATGAACGTCATTACTAATTAGTTGATGAGCGCCTAGAGCTATAATCTCTCTAACGATAGCTTCGCTAGGTATTTTGCGCTCATGACAGCTCTGAGTAACTTTAGCAGCTAACTCTGCTAACTGATCGATCTGAAAGGAGCTCTCTAGCGGATTATCGGGCAAGGCAAGTGATAGATCCCATGAAGGAACCTCGCCTACCAGAGCCCGATAGGGCTCTGGTAATTTAAACTCTCGGCTCTGTTCCAAGTTGTTCCAAGTTAGCTGCCCCTATGGACAGTAGCGTAACACTTTATAGATTTCAGCCTAGTAGTTTTTAGTACTACCATAGATCGCTATTCTTGCTTATCTTAGTCCCTATATGCGCAGCATACTTATTATTATCGGGATCATACTTATCGTTATCGGTGGACGAGACGGCTTTAAGCTCTATAGCTTTATAAAGAAAGCCGAGTCCGTAGAGGCATTGGTTATGGTAATAGAAGAGCTACGTGGCTCACCCAAGCCCCGACAACGAACACCGCTACACGTTGAGTTCAGATTAAAGAACGGCTCTCAACACCGATCGATCACCCACCTACCACTTCTACAGAGGATAGAGCAGGGTGATACCATTAAGCTGTGGGTAGACCCCCTCAATCCACAGGACGTACGACTGCCACTACTCTCTGAGCACCTAGCGCGCCCGCTAACGCTGATAGTTATAGGGCTTGTGCTAATGATAGCAGCAGCCTTCTACTCCTCGAAATCACCACCAACATCACCCATATCATCCAAAGCTCCGGCGGAGTCCTCCTCTACGTGAGGCACGATAGCCTGCAGGGTTTTGGTGTCATCTAGATCGTCTTCATCATCACCATCGTCGTTATCAAGGTGTAGCTGAGCTGTTGCGGCAGCACTCGATGGTGGAACAAGTGGGATCTCGATTATATTGGGGTTAATAGGTGGCGCAGATAGATCCAGATGCTTGGCTGGCTGATTGACGGCGGTCTCGGCAAACACAGGAGCGCACTCCACCAGCACCATTGCAAGTCCGAGCATTATATATGTGTATGTCGCTTTCATGCTGTTTCCTTCTTTATAACCCACTATAAATACGGCTATTGTCTCATCTTTACTCGCTCTCGGGGTTAGAACAAGGGCTTACCTTAACCTTAATGTTGTGCAGCTAATCGCGCCAGACTAGACTTAAGGTCTATACTTTTGGAGGACGTCACCATGAACCACACAAAGCTTCTATCCCTTATCGTACTTAGCCTGCTGAGCGCCTGTACGGGGGCTCAATACCACCGCGACGCAGTCTCCGCCGACAGAAAATCTGCCATCACCGTCGGACAGGTGCAACGTGAGGTACGGGTCGGTATGTCGGGAGCTGATGTGGCGGGGGTGCTAGGCTCACCTAACGTTGTTACATCAGACGAGGATCGACGCGAGACCTGGATCTACGACAAGATCTCAACGGAGCGGGCCTACTCTAGCGATTCTGGTGGAATATCGAGCCTTATCCTTGGGGGAGCTGAGGTCGGAGCTGGATTAGTTGGCGCGGGTCTTGGCTCATCGTACTCAGCGAACAGCGGCGCTTCCGCCACAACGCAAAAAACCCTAACTGTTATAATTAAGTTTGATCATAACAAGCTGGTCAGGGACTTCGCCTACCACTCATCACAGTTCTAGAAATAGTTATGCGTTTACCGTTCCTATTGCTAGCTACTATTGCCAGCACCGTACTCCCTGCTCTATCAGGGTGCGCGTACCATATTCCGAAGGAGGCCCTGACGCTGCAACCTGAGGCGGCCTCGCTACGTCGCCTTCAGACCCGCCGCTTCGATACCTCAGACGAATCGGAGCTGCTGCAAGCCTCGCTCTCGGTGCTTCAAGATCTCGGTTTTGAGCTCGATGAATCTGAGGCAAAGCTTGGGCTTCTTGTGGCATCAAAGAATAGGGACGCTACGGACGCCGTGCAGATTACCAATAAAATTATAGTCGGTGTTTTTGTGGGCACCAATATCCCTGTAGACGTTACACAACGTATCAGGATCTCTCTAGTAACTCGTGCCATGAGCCCAAGGGAGTCCACCGTTCGCATCACCTTTCAGCGTATGGTCTGGAACGACTTGGGCCAGATCTCACGGATTGAGAGCTTAGAGGACCCCGCACTCTACCAGGAGTTTTTTTCAAAGCTCTCTAAATCACTTTTTCTTGAGGCTCACAACATCTAATGAAAAACCTACTATGCGCTACCCTCGTTCTCACCCTCTGTAGCGGCTGTGTGCCGAGGAACCCCGGCATATTAGATTCGGAGCAATCTCAGGTTCAGCTTCGCCAGATCCAGTCACGTGGATTTGATACGCAGGACCGTGAAAAAACTCTGCGCGCCGTTATTGCAACTTTGCAGGACCTAAGTTTCGTTGTTGATAAGGCCGACCTTGAACTCGGAACCGTCAGCGCAACTAAGCTTGATGGCTACTCAATGCGCATGACCGTTTCGGTGCGGCAGCGTGGCAATCGAGAGATAATCGTGCGGGCTAACGCCCAGTTTAATGACCGTCCGGTGCTCGATCCACAGCCGTATCAGAGCTTCTTCGTGGCGCTTGAGCGCTCGATATTTCTAAGCTCTCACTCGGTCGACTAACGCATACCTTACTCAATTACGAAGGTCTCCTTCGGGCTGTACTTACTCTTAATAGCGGTTCCGCTCGATGTTTCTCCCGTAACCCGATAACGCACGGTATAGCTGCCAGGGGAGAGCTTGCGTGCTGTAATCTGGTTGCGAGTTGTATTCCTAATGATCCTAGTTTTGGTTGTAGTTAAGCGGATCTCTACGTTGTATTTCACACTCGTAGCGAAGGTGCCAACGCTTAATGAAGGTTGCCTTTCTCGAGGTAATCGCTATATCTGGTGGGGCGCTTAGAATAACGCCGCTAGTAAGTGGGGGTGGGGACACACCAATATCAGCTCGATAGATCGCTGTATTAGCGCCCCCAGCCCCAATACTATTTAAGTTAAAGGCCCGCGAGGTAAACGATGTCCTGACCGCAAGCGAATTAAATCCAGCTCCACCGATTGAGACCTGGGCACTTGTATCGTCTCCAGCCACTCCGCCTGAGGTAACGCTGGTACGAAGAACCTCTCCAGTGATCACGTTCTTTATGTAACTCTGCGCAAAGCTACCGGTCGGACCCTGGGCAAGGTTCGTACCGGTATCAGAGAACGCCACATAAAATCCGTTCGGTGAGATCTTGGCGCTTGTGGCTCTACCGTTACTGACAGTTCCGTCAATTAATGTGTTGATAACTGTCGGAACTTTATTAGTGCTGTTACTAATAGTGGCCACGGTATTAGTTGTACTACCGCCCAGATTAGAAGCCTGGGTTAGAAAGGTGCGAATATCACCCCGAAACGATAGGCTTGGCAGAGATGAATCACCATCACCAAGGGTCCCATCTGCAGCCCTACTAATAACAAAGGTTTGCTCAATCCCCATGTTTCTTATAAAAACCTGCTTGAACCCTCCGGAAAAATCTTCATCCGGTACCAAATTTGTAGCTGCACTGGAAAACGCTAAGTAGCTACCGTTTCCACTTAATACAAGATCAAAGCAATCCGCATCGGGCCGAATCCTAGGTGTCCTAATATCTTCAACAACGGCGAGACCGTCCCGTTGTATCTTTACGCTAGCGCCAAACGGAACCATCAATGGTATTAACCCTCCTACAACATCAGCTGAGAGAGCGATATTTGTAGCTTGCGAAAGAAAGCCTATCATAAACTTGGGAGGATTTGATGGAACAACAGTTACTGAGGGGGCCCTGCTATCACCGTTACCACCACTTAACGGCATTGGATTGCGGTTGGCATCTAGTGCGCGCGAAATAAGGATAGTTTCACCACTAGGCTCTAACCTCATATATATCTGAGTAGGGTTGAGACTCCCGCTCTGTGGTGGTGTGTATCCGCTAACTATATCTAGTGCGTTGGATGCAAATACGATCGCATAACCACCATCTGGAAGTATGGGGCTAATAGCCGGATCCTTCGAATCGCCGCTAGGAAAGCCTCCTGAGTTGTTTTTGCTAACCAGGGAAAGAACGCCCTTAACGCTCTTAAAAATATCACTAAGTTGGTTAGTGTCATCTGCGACTAGGTTGCTTGCCTCGGAGCTAAATACGATTATATCACCGTTCGGTGCGATAGCCGAATTCTGACTTGCCCCGCTAGGTGCCTGCCCATCTATCGTAGTAGAAACGATCTGCGCCCCTGTCGTCGTAAGCTGCGCCTCTGCTGTATGCACTACGCAACAAACCGCAGCGATTATACTAAGTATTATCTTCATAACGTTACCCACCACCTTTTTAGTCTATCGGTAGAATACCACGAGTTACTTAACCTCAAAATCCAACTCTCCAGCCCAGCCTTGTGGTAGATTAACCGATCTAAGCTCTTCTGACTCACCTTTGTACAACGATACTGTTTTAGCCAGACGTCCATCCTGCAGCGCTATCTTGGCAAACAGCTCACAGCTTTCGGGAAATTTTGCAGCGCTGAATAAAGCCAGCGCCCCATTCCAGTCAGCAATGACCCCCGGCTCAAGTGGGGGATCGAAGACAGTAAAGAGCCGAACTGGCTCCGTCCTACCCTTTACCCTAACGGTAGCGATCGGCACGGCCCCCGCAAAGCCACCAGCATCCTTTATAGTTGCATCGGTCAGAAGAATATTCGTCCCGAAGTACTTATTAAGTCCCTCGACACGGGATGCTAGATTAACAGAGTCCCCGATCGCTGTGTAATCAAAGCGCTTTTGTGAGCCTAGATTCCCGACCAGCATAGGCCCGGTGTGAATACCGATACGGGTCAAGAGGGCAGGGAAGCGTTGTGTGGCGTTAAACTTCGCTAGCTCCTTCTGGATTGAGATGGCGGCTTTAATCGCTAGCTCTGCATGGTTAGGGAGCTTTATCGGAGCTCCCCAGATCGCAAAGATCGCATCCCCAATAAACTTAAGCAGCGTACCCTGATTCTTAAATACAACCTCGACCACCTCGGTGAAGTAGGCGTTGAGCATCTCCGAGGTCTTTTCGGCGGGCATGCCCTCACTTATGGTTGTAAAGTCAGCGATATCGGTAAAGAGCGCCGTAATCCATAACTTCTCCCCACCTAGCTTAAGCGCTCCCCCCTCAGATTGAAGCTTCGGAACCATATCTGGCGAAACGTAAAGCGAAAAGGCGGAGCGCAGGCTCTCTGCTGATCTACGCGCAGAGAGGTAGGAATAAAGAGCGCTACAGAGCAGGATAACAGGGAGTTCAATCAGCACTATCGGCGCACCGGCAAGGAAGAATCCGGACTGGATAGCAATAAAAGCAGCTACGCTCCAGAGCACTATTAGCCCCCCAACCAGAGAGCCAAACACAACCGGCGAGACCGATAATGATAAAAAGGTAGCGCCTACTGCCAGTAGCGCCCCTAGGAGCCGCTCTACTATCGGAGGGGGTCTTTGTATCCACGAGCCATTTATTAGGTTGGCAGCTATCGTGGCGTGCACCTCAAGGCCAAAGACTCTTGGGGTACCGTAGGGTGAGACGTAGCTATCCTTCTGAGAGCCGCCGGTATCGGAGCGCATTAAGAGCCCAACGAAAACTACTGAATCCTTAAAGATCTCCTTAGAGAGACCGGCGTCCGCGCTCAACAGCTCCCAATAGGAAAATATAGACAACGTTCGACCCGGGCCGTAGTAACGGATCTGATCGTAGGGCCCCGGAAGCCCCGCTGCATTAGAGTTTAATGATCCAGCCCCGGCGTAGGCTAGGAAGGGGAACTTACGCTCCTGGTCTGAGCGTGCTAGGGGAAAGTTTCTGATAACTCCCTGGCGCTCCCGAAGCCCGATCAGAGCCTCCTTGGCTACCTTTCGAAAGGGCTCAAACGGCTGCTCAAGATCCTCTATCATATATCCGCCACCCTGCTTCTGGATGTAGCGCATACTCGCTTCAACACCGATTACGGAGGGTAGTAGAGCCAATCCCTCCGCTAGCTCCTGATCGCTTTGCGGATCTGCCCCTGGGCCAACAAAGAGCACGTCGAACACTACCCTCTTGGCACCAAGCTCATGTAGTTTATGTAGCAATTTAGCGTGCAAGCTACGCGGCCACGGTGGACCGTATGGAACGTTTAGCTCCCGATAGCTGGCTTCATCGATAGCGATGACCACAACCCCTGGTGGTGGGGCCTCTGCACCCCGTATCTGAAGCCAGAGATCCGAGACCCTATATTCTATGTCGTCGACTAGGGTCGTAACGGACACAACAAGCATCGTGACGATACCAACGGAGATGGCGATAACAGATCGGATCCAAAACTTCATGCCTATAGTTTTAACACCCCTCGTGCTGGCTGGCGACCGTATTTGTGCAGGCTAGATCGTATCTTGGTAGAGCTTGCCCTTCAAGCTATCCTAGTGGCGTTCGATAATTTGCCCACTAGTCGAGGTCTAAAAGTGAACCGTATTATACTAGCTGCTATAATCATCTGCGCCGTTACTGTAACGCCCCAAGGGGCTGTCGCTCAAGAATCGGTTGCTAAGGTGTTCTCCCTGCAGGGGAGTGCGACGATTGTGCGAAACGGGGTGCTACTGCCTGTTAGTGAGGGGTTTGCAATCATATCGGGAGATGAGGTGCGGGTTGGCGACCCAGGGCGTATCGCCATGGAGCTAACGGACGGCTCCTACGTTCGGCTTCCTTCGGGTAGCATGATGAGGTTCCCTGAGAAGGGGGAATCCCTTAATCTTCTCGAAGGAGCTTTGCAATTCTTTAGTCACTCCGAGCACCATCCGGAGGTGATTACCGAGCACGTTACCGCGGCTATTAGGGGAACTGAGTTCTCTGTAACGACCGACAAAAATCAAACCGCTATCTCGATGGTCTCTGGTTCCCTTGACGGTGTTAGCCCTACGGGTCGAGCAGCACTCGCTGCGGGGCAGGGGGCGCGTTTTGCCCGTAATAAGCCACCAGAGCTCTTTACCATAATATCATCACAGCATTCCGTTCAGTGGAGCCTCTTCGTGCCGTTCCTGCCTAGCACAGAGCCGGGAGCTCTCCCGGAGCCTGGCCAAAAGGTTGTTAAAAGTACAGATCCCTGCGCCCCAGATAATGTGCAAAGGGGCCGCATGTTGGTTTCAAGTGGAGATCCAGAGGGTGGCGCTGCGTTACTAGAGTCTTGCGTAGCGAGCTATTCTAGCACCTCTGCACACGCCCTTGCGACTGCGAGCCTAGCCCTTGTGCGGCTGGCACAGGGCGATAAAAACTCTGCTGAGGGGCTTTCCAGCCGAGCTATTCTAGCAACCCCCGATTCAGCTACGGCGAGGCTAGCGCGTTCCTTCGTTCTTCAGGAGCGTGGAGATCTAGAGGGTGCCCTAGCTCTTATAAAAGGGGGCGCTACGCTCAACGACTATAACCTTCGTGCGCGTGAGGCCGAGCTGCAATTTATGTTCGGTAACGTAAGTGCTGCGAAGCAGCTCCTTGAAGGCATACCCGATCGCTCCTGGTACGCCGAGGCCATCTACGGCTTCGTATTACTGGGTGATAGATCGTTTGACCAGGCCGAACGGGCATTTAAGAGGGCTATTCAAGCCGAGCCTGGGGCTGCTCTACCTCACGCTGGTCTCGGTATAGTTTCATTCAATAAGGGAGAGCTAGCTGAAGCTCGCAAAGATTTTGAGCGTGCTACGGTATTAGAGCCAGCACGCGCCATGTACCGCAGCTACCTTGCAAAGGACTACTTTGAGGATAATAACTACTCAGCGGCTAATCCGGAGTATGAGCGCGCAATTCAACTAGATTCAAACGATCCGACCCCCTATCTTTACCGCAGCTTTATGCGCGTGGCAGAGAATAATCTGATCGGTGCCCTGGATGATCTAGGTAAAGTACGTGAGCTTTCAGACAAGCGGGATGTTTATCGCTCCAGCTTTTTACTCGATCAGGATAGCGCCGTACAGGCCGCCTCTATCGGGCGGGTTTATCAACAGTTAGGTTTTAAGGAGAGGGGGCGTGTAGAGGCCGTAACTGCTCTCACCGATAACTATCAGAACGCGAGTGCGCATCGACTTCTCTCCGAGACGCAGGAGGACCTCTTTGCTGCTGACACGATCCTATCAGAGAGACGCATGGCGAACCTCTTTGCGCCGCTTAGTATCAACGTAGTCGATTCGATCGGCACCGGGGTGTCGCTCAATGAATATTCGCAACTTCTTGAGCGGGACGGCTGGAGAACCGCCGTTAACTCATTCTATGATTCGCAGAACGACACCATGAAGAGCGGAGTGTTGAGCGCCTACAAGAATGAAAATATGGTCCTAGGGCTTAGCGCTGACGGTGTTGGCCGAAACGGCATCGCCGATGACCCGCGTGCCTCTGCCGGCAATATCGGCTTTTCGCTACAGAGCCAACCTAGTTGGAGCGAGCGTTTCTTACTGGAGGGGCGCGGGATTATAACGAACGAGTCGGACTCCTTTGAGAGTCGCAACGCTCTGAACGGTCACCTGAGTGCTGCGTGGCTGCACCGCTTCTCGGCAACGACAACTGCTATACTTAATTCGACCTACGATCGGGAGCGAGCTCAGCGCCATCTTCCGATTAATCCGAGCAATCCAGAGGCGCAGGATAACTATCTCGTTACAACGATCTTCGACAACATCTCTGAAACCACTAATGAGCTGCTGCAATCGGATAAGCGCGACAATCGTTACGAAACAAACGTTGTGAACGAGGCGCAACTCATCTCCGACAACGGAGATGTTTCTTCGATACTGACCTATCGAAATACGGCGACCGATATAGATGCCTACGATCAGACAAGCACACAGCTTGAGTTTGCCGATGGCTCTACCCTTGATATCCCCCTTGAGAGTGCGGGCCCGGTCAACTTAAATGGGAATTCTGTCTCGTATCTGGGCGATCTTACCATTCAGGATGGCCTTCACCTTAATTTCGGCGGCGAGTTTGAGTCGATAGAGTTTGCACAGGACCCGCGCCTTCCTCCATATATACCTAACTCCCTTAGCCAGTCGTTATGGAGCCCCAAGGCAGGTATTGTATACAAGCCGGACCAAACCCTAATCTTCAGAACCGGTTACGGCGAGTCGCTCGGTAAGGGCACAAACACAGACCTCACCAGTATCGAGCCGACATTAATCGGCGGCATTACGCAACGCTACAACGACCTTCCCGGCACAGCGGCGCAAACCTTCGGTGTTGGGCTAGATCTTCATCCCCGTAAGAGCACCTTCTACGGGGCAGAATGGACTAGGCGGTGGCTAGATCTCTTACAGCAGGATACGGAGTACGATATTACTATAGACTTTGATACCTCAGTTATTACGAGGGGGGTTTCAGCTGGCGATCCTTACTCTACTACAAGTGGGCAGGATTTTGTGTCGGCCTATATCTACGAGGTTCTTAGTGAGCATCTAGTAGCCGGGCTCGATTACCGCTTTGCGATGCAGGATATTGCGGGGGGCGATAGGTATACGACCAACGATCACCGTGGTAAGGCCTTCTCACGCTACTTTTTCACGCACGGGGTATTCCTACAGGGCTCCTCGACATATCGCTACCAGCGCGAGAACAGCTACGACCAGGGGGGCTCAAACAGCGATAACGCGATGTTGTTTGGGGCCGGTATCGGGTATAGGCTTCCAACCAGGGGCGGTATTTTATTGCTAGATGTGCAGAACATCTTTGGCGAGAATATAGATATTAATCAGGCTTCATACTTTAATGAGCCGGTATTTAGCGAACCAACCGTAGCGTTAACGGCTAATTTCAACTTCTAACAATCTGTACCTGCCTGACAAAGGATAGCATGGCGATCGATCTCGATATCCCTACCGGGAGCAGAGTGCTTGTGACCGGAGCTTCTGGGTATACCGGACAGGTGTTGACCCGTAAGCTTGTAGCGCTCGGTTTTCGGGTGCGCGCCGTTGCGCGTGCTAACTCAAACCTTAAGCCGCTAGAGGATCTACCGATTGAGTGGATACGGGGTGAGGTCTACGATCCGCACACCACCGAGCAAGCGGTAGTGGGCGTTGAGTACCTCTTTCACGTTGCTGCGGCTTACAGAGAGGCTAATATCTCGGATGAAACCTACTACAAGGTGCACGTAGAGAGCACGAAGCTCTTGGCGCAGGCTCTTAACGGTTCGCCAAACTTTAAAAGGTTCGTGCACGTTTCAACTGTTGGAGTGCATGGACATATCGAAGAGCCTCCGGCGGATGAATCGTATCGTTTCGATCCTGGCGATATCTATCAACGCACCAAAGCTGAAGGGGAGCTCTGGATAGCGGAGTATGCGCGCAGTACCGGATTGCCTATAACTATAGTTCGACCGGCTGCGATCTACGGCCCAGGTGACAGACGGCTTCTAAAGCTCTTTAAGCTCGCAAGCAAGCCGATATTCCCACTCTTTGGTGCGAAACAGGGGTTCTATCACCTGATTCATGTAGAGGATCTGACGGATATCTTTATTACTGCGGCGCTGCATCCAGAAGCCCTTGGCCAAGCCTTTATCGCCGGTAATCCGAGCCCTACTCGACTAGAAGATATAGTGCGTACGATAGCATCGGAGCTTAATAATAAGCGCCTCTGCTTTCTTAGGCTACCTGCCTGGCCCCTTTTTCTAGCAGCCGATCTATGCGAGGCGCTCTGCAAGCCGTTTGGAATCGAGCCCCCGCTTTATCGTCGTCGTGTTGCCTTTTTTACCAAGGACCGAGCCTTCGACACCTCCAAGCTTCAAAAGCGCCTCGGCTACCGCTATACCGTTAACGTTGAAGCGGGGCTGCGAAATACCGCGCGGTGGTACCGTGAGCAGGGCTGGTTATAGGTTCTAATACCCCTCAGGGGTCGATTTGCGGAGCAAATCGGGGGTGAAAACATTAACTATTCACAAAATCTGCCGTCCCCGATCAGGGGGCGACAAGAAAGTGGCGCTCCGTACAAAGAGCACCTTCTATAAGCTTTAACGTGTAGAACAGTAAAACACGGTGAATAGTTACCTAAAGGCATCCTTTTTCCTCCTAAAGATCTCCTATAGGTATCCGATATAAAGAGAGTTGGTATCTAGGGAGGAGATTAATGCCCGATTTATTTTTCCTAAGTGTGGCTCTATTTGGCGCCCTTATCGGCGCAACCATAACGTGGCTTGTGATGCGCATGAAGCAGGTGGCCCAGCAGGCCTGCCTTACCGAGCGTCTTGCGCAGCAGGAGCTGCGCTACCAGGAGCAGCTAGCGATATTTCAGGACGCCGAGGACAAACTAAGCGATTCCTTTAAGGCGCTCTCCGCTGAAGCTCTTAAAACCAACTCAGAGCAGTTCACAAGACAGTTTGGGGATACGGCGCGTGCGCTTTTAGAGCAGCTTGGTGGCTCCTCCAAGGCGCAGGTCGACACGGGCCATAAACTACTCGAGACGATCGGCAGATCTATCGCTGACAAGATTATTGAAGTCGATAGAAGTGTTAAGGAGATCCACAATAACAGGATCTCAACCGATGCCCAGCTCCAGAAGCAGCTAGAGAGCATCAGCAGCACTAGCGAGCGGGTTGGAAGCGAGACCGCAAAGCTCCATAATATACTGACTAACTCAAGGGTGCAGGGGGTCTGGGGACAGAACGAGCTGCGCAGCGTAGTTGAGAACGCCGGCATGCTGGAGCACTCTGATTTTTTTGAGCAAGAAACGGTAAGTGGCCTTGATGGTCAATACCGTCCAGATCTACGGGTCAGGCTTCCAAATGGCTTTAACGTTATTATCGACGCCAAGGCCCCGATGCAAGCCTACTACGATGCAGCGACCGCCACCGATGCGCAGCTTCGTAAGAGCAAGCTCAAGGAGCACGCTGCGGCTGTTAAGGCTCACATTAGGGAGATGGCGCGCAGGAACTATCCTGCGATAGCGGCCTTTGCGCCCGCCCTGGAGTACACCGTTATCTTTCTTCCGAGTGAGAGTCTTTTCTTTGGGGCGTTAGAGGGTGGTGATGACCTGCTCCGCTTTGCAGAGCAACATAAGGTGGTAATTACAACCCCACTTAGCTTAATGGCCTTTCTGCGCGCGGTTGCCTGTGGCTGGACCCAAGTTGCGGTACAGGAGAACGCCCAGGAGATTCAACGGCTCGGCCAGGAGCTACATAAGCGGATAGGGCGCTTTATGGCGGGCTTTGCTAGGGTCGGAAGGGGGTTGGATACGGTGGTTAAAAGTTATAACGACACGGTCGGTATGCGCCGCAACCTAGACAGCTCCTTAAATCGATTTCAGGAGCTCGGTGCTGGGGATGGAAGCCTACTAGAGGCGGGCGCGGATATCCCAAGCGATGTGCGCATCTTTGAAGTGGAAGAGGAGTCCTTACGCGAGCTCCTCGGCCCCTAATAGTATAGCGCCAACTCAGCAGCTCTACAGCTTCCGCTACGGCAACTTACGCACGATATCCTCAAGATCAGTCCGATCAAGATATTCACGGAGATTTTTATACTGCACTTTGCGCGCGGTTAGGTCGAGCCCCTTACGCTTATAATGCAGGAGCGCTTTTTTAATCTCCTTTACCTTTTTCTCAACAACCCCATAAGGCTCGCTGTAGCCTACAACTGTATGTTCTGGAAAGAGCTCTCGGGCCTCAACCACCTTAGCAAGCTCATCGGCAACCCTAGCAAGCTGCTCTATGGGAACGGCCTGACGCTCCATCGTTCGCCTACGCAGCACCTCAAAAGCTGCGTTGGTCTGTTGCAGCTTACAGACAACTACCATCTTAACGATGGCGTCCCTTACTCCAGTACGAGTTTGATTCACTATAGCCGTATGCAGCTCTTTGCTACAGCTACGCAGCTTCTCTGCAAACGCAATAAAGGGCCTGATCTTGATATTCGATGATAGAGATCCAAAGCCAAGGTTCATGCGACCTATAAGTTTATTGGCCTCCTGCGTTCGCTTCTCCCTTGAGAGTCCGGCTTGAGTAAAATAGTACTCATAATCGCGTAGTATCGCCGGGGCAGCCAAGAGATTCCCTTCCACGATCTGGAATTCCACCTCATGTTCCTCGATAGACCTGTTCAGAACCATACGATCTACTTCGTTCCACTGCCCCTTCTGCGGAATCTCCTTCGAACGATTATCTAAGCGCGTAAACGCTGCAACCATTTGGGTAAGAATTGGGGCTATATTCTGAATAACTAGATTCAGATTTCTAGGCGTGATCGCGAGCTGCTCTTCGATCTTTATAAGGAATCTAAAAGCCTCACTCTTGGCTACGTTTGAATCTGCAGCGAGCTTTTCGTGCGTTTCTTCCGCAAGCTTACACAGTAGACCGTGCAGGTATTGGCGATGCTCCATGCTCGTATTGGGTTTCCATTCAGAGTTGATGCGCTGATTGAGATCCTTCCATTCACGCGTGAGTTTGGCCAGCTCACTTATCTCATTATCGTGGCTCTCTCGCTGATGGTGCGTCTTGCGTATTAGGCTGTAAGCAGAGGCGTGGAAGTGTACGACACGTTGCTGGGGTAGGAACTCACCACGTTTTTGGGCCCTCAATGCGGCGTGAGAGGAACCAGAAACCTCCTCCCGCACATAAAGAAGTGACCCGATAATATCTGACCGTATCGGATCGAGCGCTACTACAGATGGATCGACGCCTCCCGCTGAAGCACCGTAAAAACTTAGCACCGCGTCGGTATGCGGCTTCACGATCATAATTCTACCGCTTTTAGAATCTATTTTTTCGGTCGACTCCCAAAGCGCCTTTAGCCCATTAACAACCTTAAGCGCCCCCTTGGTCTGCAGGACATCAAGCTGAGTAATACGCTCCTCTGGCCACTGAACGAGTCCAAGATCCGAGAGTAATTTGCTCGGCATACGATCGGGACTAACAAAACAAGGCGCCAGATTGCATGTATTTAAGCTGCGAGGAATACATTCACTACTGAGCATCGGCACCGCAAAGTTCATCGGATCGCAGAATAACTCCTGGAAGCTCTTAAACCTCGACCTTTGGAGGTCCTCCCACAACTCATTACGTATAGTAGCCAGATCCTTTGGGGTAATATTTACAGCGCTTGGAAGCAACGGCGCGCTCATTGTCGCCGCGCTAGAGTGCTCCTGGCTCGGCTCGGAGAAGAACTGTACTAGCTTCTGACGCACATCCTCCGAAATACGAAACCCCGAGGAGCCTGGACATAGCGCTTCAGCACGCAGCATGAGCTGGAGATCCCGCATACGGATAAAGTTCGCCGTCCAGTCAGATCGCCCCTCGGTTACACGGTCATAGAACTGGCGTTGTGTATGTGTAGATGCCAGCTCCTCAATCTGTTGACGATCCGTCAGTAGGCTTTCAAAACGCTCTATACGAGCAGGACGAGGGGGCCCATCAAGCAAGTTGCCGCGTACGAGCGCATTATA
>Ga0209190_1000590_pt1 | contig 26499 bp, 4 predicted proteins | sample M_140205_XF_Meta_FD_187315 | JGI IMG/M metagenome (GOLD analysis project Ga0209190, IMG submission 187315) | Freshwater microbial communities from Lake Montjoie, Canada to study carbon cycling - M_140205_XF_MetaG (SPAdes) (version 2) | ecosystem: Environmental > Aquatic > Freshwater > Lake...
TCAGAGGAAACTCTCATGATGAGTCTGATGGAAAAGGTAATACAGGAATAGGTGTTACGTATGGTGATAATCCTGTAGAAGTAGAAAGAGGTGAACCAGCTGTTAAACTTAAAGATGGTGGAACAGGTGAAGACAATATGGTGGTGTATGGTAATCTTAAAATACCAAATCAATATCTTTCTGAGATAGGGGATCCAAAAGCTAAAGGTAGAAAGTTCAAAAACTATGTAGCTGATCTATCTAAACAGGAAGCAAGACATAACAAAACAGTAGAGAAAAATATGAATATTATTGATATGATGGATGATATTACATCATTTGATCAAATGAAATTCTTCTCTGCAAAAGCAAATATAGATGGAGCTAATATGAAACTAAAAAACATTGCTGAAAAGAAAATGAATGCAGCTACTGTACAGAACGCAATTAATGAAGCTGCAGAAGAACATGGTTTAGATGCTGATCTTCTTGCAAAGGGTAAGTTCAAGCTTGATAAGAATGCTATGAATGAAGCTGCTAAATTTGGAAAGAGTATTAAAAAAGCTCAAAATGGAACTTTAACTAAGGTGGATGCATTACCTACAGTACCAGCAGGACAAAGTCAAAGTGGTAGTTATTGGGGTGGTGTAGATGATGCTAAGGTTGAAGAGATGAAGAAAAACAATCCTTGGTATGATTGGACAGACTTTGATCCTAGTAGCCCAGGTGAGGTTAAACGTTTCCAAAAAGCATTTAATAGAAAAGCAAAAGAAGTTGGAAACTCAGTTCGTATAGATACAGATGATAAACTTGGTAAACAAACAGTTAGTGCAAAAGCAATTTATGATAATACACCTGCTACACCAGTAACACCAGTAACACCTACTGTACCTGTAATAGATGATGGTGAAGAGAAAAAACCAGCAATGACATATCACTATCCTGTCACTCCATCTAAAGGAAGTCAGGCTATAGATATATTTAATCAAGTACTTCCTTACTTAAGACCTACAGACCAAGAAGCTCTTGATCCTACACAGATGTATGGAGAGATGTATGCATTGGCTACCAATCAGTTAGATCCTGTGCAGGCTCAAAAGTATAATCCTTTATTAGAACAACCATATGACATATCTCTACAGGATCAACTAAATGCTAACCAAGCTGACTTCAATGCTATTCAAAGACAAACAGGATATAATCCTGCAGCTGCTGCAACATTAGCAGGTCAGAAATATGCAGCTAATAGTAAAGTGTTAGCAGATCAATTTAGAATGAACCAAGAAGAGAAAGCTGGTGTATACAATAGAAACAGAGGAACATTAAATGATGCTCAACTTAAGAATCTTGGAATTCTTGATCAACAGATGGTTAGACAGGAAACAGCTAAGTCTAAGACTAAAGAAGTGGGACAAGCAGCTCTTAACTCAATATCTGATAAGATCTTAAAACAAAAGCTTTCTAATAGAACATTGAGTATATATGAGAACATGTATAACTACAGATTTGATAAGAGTGGTAGAGCAATAAATATGAACCCTGCTTTCCAACCAAACATACCAAATGTTCTTCCTATATATGATGATCAGGGTAATATTGTAGCATACCAAAAAGGAAATGGTACAAATCAAACAACAATCCCTCTTCCTCCATTAGCTCTTCCAAGTAAGAATGGAACTAAAATGTCTAGCAGGAATAGAGATATTTTAAGAGCAATGAAAAATTTCTAACTAATTCAATTATACAAGATTACCAGAAATTGTTATGGTTTTTGGTAATCTTAATTCATTCAGTTACATTTGATAACATAATTTAAAATGGCATCATTTACAGATACAGTCCCCCAATTTAATCCATTCGTTGAACAATTGCCTATAGAGGCAATGGTTAAGGTGGGTACGTACAAGCAAGAGAAGTATGATGAAGGTATTAAAAAGATTCAGGGATACATAGATAACGTTGCTGGTCTTGATATAATGAAAGACATGCATAAAGAATATCTTCAATCTAAACTTAATGAACTTGGTAACAATCTAACAAAGGTTGCAGCAGGAGATTTCTCTAACTTCCAATTAGTCAATTCTGTCTCAGGAATGGCTAGTCAAGTTATAAAAGATCCTATTATACAAGGTGCTGTTGGTTCTACAGCTTGGTATAGAAAACAGGCTGAGCTAATGGACAATTCAATAAAAGAAGGTAAATCTTCTCAGTCAAATATTTATGACTTCAATCAAAAAGTTAATACATTTCTTTCCTCTCCAAAGCTAAGTGATAGATTTTCAGATAGATACACTCCTTATATAGACTATCAAAAGAAATGGACAGATGTTCTTGGAAAACTACATTCAAATCTTACACAACAAGATATAACTAGTACAATGGATGCTGATGGTAACATTGATCGTACCAAGTTAGGAGCAGCTATGACAAGGGTAAAAGATGAAGGTGTTACTGCTGTACAGATTGAAAATGCTATTCGTGCTGTATTAACTCCTGATGATCTCAATCAGATAGCTATGGATGGAAGATATGAATTCAGAGGAGTAAGTGTACCACAGTTACAAGAACGTTATCAAAATGTATACAAGTCTCAAATAAAAGAACTTGATAGTAGAATAACAGCATTAAATGGTCTTGCAAATGCAAGTGCTTCAAATCCTACATTAAAGAATAAAGCACTTGATACAATCAAACAATTAGAAGATAAGAAAGTAGAACTAACTTCAGGATTGAAAACTAGATTTGAGGATATAGCAAAAAATCCAGATCAAGCAAAAGCTGATATATATAAAGAAGGAGCAGTGTCAGAATTTGCAAATGCATTTTCATGGGAACATCGTACTGTTGAAAAGATGACCAACCCTGAACTAGAAGCTCAGCATTGGGAAAAAACTTATGGATTACAGAAAGCAAATGCTCAACTTGAAAGAGATAAGTTTAGTTATACAAAATGGATAGATAGACAAAAACTAGATATAGATAAACAAAAGCTAGATATTGAAATCATTAAGTTATATGGTAGTGCTTCAGGCTTTACAACATATCTTGGAGAAGGTACAGATTTAAAAGATCCAGTTACAGCAATGCAAATGGATGCTAATCAGGCAGATCTTGAAGCTAATACAACAATACAAAATTATGCAAAAGCAAAAGGTATAACTGTAGCAGCTGCTGAAGGTTTCTATAAAGACTACCTTAATGGTAATAAAGATGCTATCGATGTTACATGGAGAAAAAATATGGATGCTGTAAGAGATAATAGAATTAAAGCTATTAATCTAAATACAGCAATTGCAAATGCTAAGAAAGAAGTGGACGCAGATCCTACAATAGCAGCAGATAAGAAAAGTTTTAATGCAGATCTTAATAGTAGACAAGGATTAAATATCACTGTTGGTGGAAAGACACAATACTTTACACCACAAGAACTATGGGATTATATAAATAAAGAAGAAGTTGTGGGAGGGGTTGGTGAGTCTGGTGGTGGCTATCTATCTATAGATCAATCTAAATTAAACGATAAAGAGAAGGCTCTTTATAAAATACTTGGTGACACTAGATATAGTGTTAATTATGATGTTTTAAAGAAAAATCAAAGCCAACAAGTTATATCTACTGTACTATCTAGTTATAATGGATTAGGTGCTAAGTTTAATGGATTTAGTAATAGATATAATAGTGCATTAGCAGCTAAAATACAAACAAAAGCTGGTAAATATATTCCTTCTGTAGCTAACTTAAATGTTAGTAATAAGGATGGTGCTATGTCTAGAGATAATATGGAAGGAATAGTAGGAAGTGCTCTACTTAAATTCACAGATCCTTTAGGAGGAACTCCTGGTGGTTCTGCAGAACTTTCACATAGTGATGCTGTTGCAGCACAGGATATGCTAGCAAGTAATAACAAAGATAATATTCAATATAAAAAAGTAATACAGGGAGATAAAACTTATGCTTTAATGATGTTAGGATCTAAAAAAGTATTAGTTCCTCTTACAAAGGAAGAAGCAAGAAAACTTCCAAAATCAAAAGATGAACCTTCACAGGAAGAGATAGATGTAAAACAAGCTCAGATGTTAGGAGGTGGAAATACAAATGTTACAAATAGTCCTGAGCAATCACATTTCCAAACTAATAAGTTTACAAATGTTAGAAAGCTTAGTGTAACAGCAGATCTTAATCATGATAATACTCCTGGAAGTGGATTGAATTATATCAACTTAAATATAAAAACTCCTAGTGGTTGGAAGAACCTACAACTTGATGACTACCCTATGGATGTAAAAAATGCTACAGCATTGGTTGGATCACTAACAGATCAAGATATTATAAATTACTTTCTATATAGTAGTAAAGTAAGAGAAGACGTAAAGGAAGAAATTAGAAATCTTAAATAATTTTACTGATGCCAGATTTTGACAAGCAGCTCAATCCCATAATAAAAGAACAAGTAAAAAAACCTCTTGATCTTACATCAAGAGCTCCTATTCCATATAGTCCTTCTTTTACTTCTGAACCATCTATAGGTACAGACCAACCTAGTGTTTTTGATAAATTAAACTTTGCTACAAGGAATTCTAATCCTATAGAAAAAGGAATTTTTATAACTAACAAGGAATTAGCAGAAAATAAAAGATATCGTACATTCAATCCTACAATAGGTGACTATGAGGATTTTGCAGGGTATGGACAAAGTGCTGTAGATCAACTTGCTAATGGTGTAGTTAAAATGGCTGGAACAGCTGTAGGAACATTCTTGCAAGGGTTTGCTACAATACCTAATACAATTGCTGCATTAAAGAATGGCAAAGCTGCTGATCTATCAGGAGGACCAAATAGTTATGAAGCAGCTATAGATAGTTGGACTAAAAACTTAGAAGATGAGTTTCCTAACTATTATACAAAACATGAAACAGAACATCCATTCTTATCAGCAGTTCCTTTCTCAGGAGGATTTAGTAATTTCTGGGGAGATAAAGTTATTAAGAATATAGGTTTTACAGCAGGTGCTATTAGTTCTGCTATTGTACAAGACTTTGCTGTAGGAATGGTTACAGAAGGTATTGGAGAGATTCCATTAATAGGAGCTCAGATTGGTAAAGCATCTCTCTATCTTAATAAATTGTTCTCTGCTGAAACTAAAGTTGGAAGAGCACTTGGTGCTACAGGAAAATCTGATCTTTCCATCTTGCTTGAACAAGCTTCTAAAGAAGGTGTTACTGGAGCAAAACTATTAGATCTTAAGAAACTCCAACAGATTGGTGAATACACAAAACTCACTACAGGATTTAGATATGGTATGAGTCTTTATGGTTCTGCAAGAACAGAGGCTGCTGTTGAGGCTAGAGATGGATATAATCAAGTGAAGAGTGAATTAATTAAACAGTTTAAAGAAGATCCATTAAATAATGGGGCTGAACCTTTTGGTAAAGATCTTGAAGATATAGAGGATGCTGCAACAAATGCTATGAACACTAGATTTGGTATTAACATGGCTATTCTTACAGTGAGCAATGCTATTCAATTTGATAATCTATTTAAGTCATTTACATCTGCTAGCAATAAAGGATTTACAAGTTCTATTACAAGAGATTTTGAACAGGCTGGTAAGATAGGTCTTAAGGATGGATCTTTGGATGTATTTGAAAAGAAGGTTACAACAGGAGTTGCTAATAAGGTTTGGGATTTTGTAAAACCTAAATTAACTAATGCATTCACTGAAGGTGTTTTTGAAGAAGGTGGACAGTATGCTGCTGAACGTGGTACAATTGATTATTATACAAGAAGATATAATCAGAAAAAGAATACAGATCCTAAAAAGGCTAAGCATTGGGATACATTAAATGAAATTGCTAATTCAACAGTGACAGGGCTTACAGATCAATTTGGTAGTAAAGATGGTATAGAAAATATGTTTATAGGTGCTCTTTCTGCATTAGTTACAGGTGCAGGGATGAAAGCTATAGATAGAGTGAAGGGAAATAGTGGTGATAAAAGATTACAATCTTCTATTAATATATTAAATCAATATGGCTTAACAGGTATATTAGCAAATCAATATAAAGACACAGTTAATAGTGTAGGTATCGCAGCTGATATGGAAGAAGCTGTTAGAGATAAAAATGTATTTAAGTATAAGAACTTAAAGCATGATATGTTCTTCAACTTTGTTAATTCACGTTTGGGAAATGACATGCATGATGTAACTATTGAACAACTAAATATGCTTAAAGATCTTCCTAAGGAGGAATTTGAAAAAACCTTTGGAATGGACTTTAGTGATTCAAATAAAAGTACTGTTGCAGGATATGTAGATGCTCTCATATTTAAAGCAAACAACATCAAGAAATCTTCAGATGTAATCAACAATACATTTAAAAATCCATTTAAGAAAAGTATAAATCCTAAGACAGACGCTGAAAAACTTGAAGGGGATAAACATGACAAGTTCAATGATTGGAAAACAGAATTAAAATATCAAACAAGTCGTTCTGAGGATACAAAGGATAGACTATCTTCTATACAACAAAGAGTTTCTAGAATAAGTCCTTTAATAGATAACACTCTTCTTGCAACTCTTACAAGTCCAAAGTCTTTAAAAGAATTATCAAAATCTTACGAGGAACAAGCTACAGAAATAGGTTCAACTATTGATAGTCTACTTACTCCTGAAGCAAAGAAAGAAGCTAAAGATAAAGTAAAAACTTTACGTAGTCTTTCTGAAAAGATCAACATTGCTATAAACAACAAAACTCCTGATCTTAAATTATTTGGTCAGCTGTTAAACTTTGAAGCAAACGATCAAGATAGTACACAAGATGATGTTATTTCTCCTGAGTATTTGGTTGACTTACATGAGTTTGGAAATGATATAAATAATCTTAGACAAAGAAAAGCTATTGCTGCTAAAGCGTATGAAATTCTTTCTAGCAAAGAAGGTTTTGAGAAATACTATGCATTAGATGAGGAGGAAGAAGAAAAAACAGCTCCAACACCTACGCAAAAACCCACAACAGCAACAACAGCAGTAGTAACACCAACTACAACACATACATTTGTAAATAAAGCAGGAGATAAAGAAATAGCACAGATAGGTAAAGAGTATGAAGTACCTTCTTCTAAAGTGGCTAAGATTAGTAAGATTGATGATGATAGATGGCAAGTGACAGCTCCTAATGGTGATGTTACATTTCATTCCACAGAAGAGAAAGCTAAAGAAGAGGCTGATGAATTAAATCAGGATGTAGCAGATCTTGCTAAGGTGAAAGTAATAGCTCTAAACCCTGATGGTACATTTAAGGTGGAAGATCTTGCTGGTAATATTCAAAATATATCTGCTGACAGACTACAAGGATATGAGAGATTAAAAACTGAACAAGAAAAACTTGAGAAGGATAAAGAAGAAATCTTAAATCAACAGAGTGAAATTGTAAAAGATTCTGGTAACGTAGGAACAAACAATCCTGCTAATGATAAAGATGTTCCTGAAGGCAAGATTCCTGATGCTGAGATACTCTTTATATCTGGAACATCAGAATCTGAAAAAGAAGGATATTATGTTGATGAGAATGGAAATGTAAAAGATCCTACACAGGCAGCAATAAATCTTAGAAACCAAAGAGAGTTTTTAAATAATGTTGGAGGATTTAAGAATAGACCTAACATGAGAGCTATTCTTGTCACCCCTAAACTTGTAAAGGCTTATGGATTAAATGGTCTTGTACAAATATCTTATGGTAAAGATTTAAATTTTGATATTGATACTATTCCTGACATAAACAAGGTTGATCTTGGATTTGTTGCTCAAGTGTTTGTAGAACAAGTGGGTGATAAATTATTCTATGTAGATAAGGAAGGTAATCAGTTAGGTGAGTTTGGAAAGCAATTGGATGAAGAAACTTTAAGAAAAGTTATCTTTCAAACTATGCGTACAACAAAACTTACGTATAATGATAATGTAACACCAAGATATAGAAAAGATCAAAAGGAAGAGGCTGAAGCATATGCTGAAGCATGGGCTAAAAACAGAGCAACAATATTTGCTACAGACCCAGCATCATCTCCTACAGTTTATAAGTTTCAAGTGTCTAGAGGTATTGCTGAAAAAGGTGATGTAAACAATCATGTTGCAGGAACACTTATTGATAAAAAGAATGAGACTAAAATACTTGCTACAGATCAGACATTAATTCAAATTCCTACAGCTGGTGTAGTGGCACATCATACAGGGCAGATTAATATGCCTAATGGTAGACCTGTTCTTGTTCATCAGGACAATGTTGAATTTCTTAATAACATAAGATTCAAAGGAAAAAAAGCTCTTGCTGTATATGAAGTTATTAAACAAATAGCTGATGAGATTACAGAACAATCTAAGGCTGGTAAGAAAATCTTAGTGAATAAGAAACTATCTAGATTCTTACAGAATGTATTATATTGGAAAGAAGGAAAAACACAACCAGAAACAAATCAAATCAATATAGCAGAAGATGGTACAAGTATTTCCTTCGCAGGGAATAAATATGCTATTCCTGAAATAGGTGAAAGAAAAGATGATATTATAGAAGCTATTGAAAAAGCTTTCCATAATGTAAACAATAAGACACTCTCTCCTGAGATGTTTAGCAAGCCCTTCACAGAGTATTATATGAAGGATGATGAATTAGTTAGTAATGAATGGACTAACTACCAGACATATCTTTTATCATCCACCTATCCTAATGGATCTGCAAGAAGTGTAGAAGACACTCCTCTTTCTACAAAGATTGTAAAACCCACTGAAGAAATACCTTATACACACAAACAAAAGTATTCTACTCTTATAGGACTTGAACTTCCTGTTGGTGTAATAGCTAAACCAGCTGCTGCAGTTGTAACAACAAAAGGATCAGAGAAAGTGAATACACAATTTGGTGAGATACCTTTTAGCATTGATGAAAATGGAGAACCTGAATTTGATGAGAAAGACAAAACATTCTTAGCTACAAGAAATAAAATCATTGATGCTATTAACACTCTCAGAGCAAAGAATGGACAACCAAAAGCTTCTGAACAAGAATTACTATCACAAGCTAATGGCACAATCACAGCTCTTGTTAATCAGGAACTACAGAAACCAAAACCCACTGAAGTAAAAGGAACAAGAAAGTTCAACTATAAAGGAGAACCAAATACAATCCCCACACAGTTTGGTGACATTGTATTCTCTATTGATGAAGATGGTGATCCTGTAATTGATGAAAACAATGCATTAAATAAAGCTACAATAAAGAAAGTTACAGATGCTATTAAGAAGGTAAGGCCTGATGCTTCTAAAGAAGAGCTTTCTAAGACAGTTGATGCTACAATAAACACACTTGTTCAGAATGAATTAGTGAAAGATGTTCCTGTTCCAGCAGCTCCAGTTGTACAACCTACTGCTACTGAAATAAAACAAGTGATAGATGCAAGAGAGATAGCTACTTATGGAGAAACTATGGGAGAAGCTTATGATTATATAAATCATACATTAACTAAAAAACTTAACAATATAGTTACCCAAAAAGCAAAAAAGATTGCTGAAGAAAAAGGAATTACTATAAGTGATTTAACTGAAGATGATTATAGAAGTATACCAGAATATAATGAAGTAAAGAGACTAAATCGTCTCATGGATACAATGTTTTCACCAGATAACATGGATGAAAAAACATCTGATGTTGTTAAATTTTGGGAAGAACAATCTAGTAAAAAGAAACGTCAATCTACAGCTCCTGTTTCTACAGATGCTAAAGCTGATATAGAAAGAAGAAGACAAGAAACAAAAAATACTATAACAAGTGAGGTAATAGAAGGAACTACTACACCTACATTTTTTGCAAATAATGATGAAAATTCTTTTATTGCTGAAACTGAAGAAAAAATAAAACAAAAAATTGATGATCATTATAATGCAGAACTAGCTGCTTTAGAAGGTGGTAAACCTGTTGAAGAAACTTCTAAAGAACCAGGATCATTCAATGTCAACAATGTTAAGAAGAGAGGTAACATGTTTAGGAAGGTGGGTGTATTAAGTAAGATGGATAGAATGTCTGAAGCTGATCTTAAAGCATTCAAAGAATGGCATGCTGAGAAGCTTCCCACTATTCCTTTTGAGATATTAGAGAACATGATCAACATCAACAGCACAGAGAAAGCATGGGGTGTGTTTGAGAATGGTGTTGCTAAGTTTGTTAAAGGTGGTCTTAGAGGTACAGAATATCATGAGATAGGTGAAGCTATTTGGAATGGTATGCTAACTCCTGAGGAGCAAGCTGCTATATTAGCTGATGAAAGAAATAGAATTGGACAATTTACAGATAGAGAAACTGGTAAGAAATATAACTATGATGATCCTACAGTTAGTGATCAAATGCTTAAAGAAAGAGTGTTAGATGATTTTTCTGATTTCAGATTGGGCAAGCTCCCTGCTACATCATTAGGACAAAAGATTGTAAACTTCTTCAGAAGGATGTTGGAATTCTTCAAGCAGTTTATAATGAGACCTTCTATGAAGGAACAATTATTCAAAGCAATTGAAGCAGGAGAATTTAAAGACAGACAACTCTCTGCTGAATCAAAATCAATGCCTCCTCAATATAGAGCTGCTGGACATCTTACAGAAGAAGAAACAAATGCTTATGTAAAAGACATGACAGCAATTGCTTCTGCTATTATTCTTGGTAATGGTAAGATAGGATCAATTGACAAGTCTGCTATATACAATTTGAGAAGTCTTACAAGTGAAGATGTATTCAAGAAGGTTGAAGAGGTGTATGAAGAATTAGGTGTAAGACAAGAGTTGGGAGACATTGCCTGGAAAGAACTTGTTAAAAAGACAAAACAAGAATTAAAAGTTCTTTTGAAAGTAGACTTTAATGAGGAAGATCTTATAAACATAAATGAAGGAGAAACAAATAGAAACGACTATGCAAGAGAACCATTTTCTACAGACTGGAAGAAGAGTGCCCCTGTAGGTATCAAGTTTGTTTCTGCCACTCGTATTGAAAGAGTTCCAACTAATCAGGAAAACAGTAACTCATTCAAACTTCCTGATGCTAAAGTAAATCCAAAAACTCAGACATATTCTCTTATTCCTTATGGTAGAGTGTTTAGTACAATGCTTGATAAGCTGAAGAACACCTCATCAATAAAGAAAGTTATTAGTAAGATTGTAAACCTTGCTAATAAAGATGCTAACTATGTATCAATGTTCCAAACACTTGGTGGCAATCTTGAAACAAAAACCATCAACTTTAAAGATTTCAAATTTGAAGACTGGAGATTGTTCATTGAGATGATGCAGACATATACAAAGCAAAAACCTAATGCCACTGTACAATACATCTCTCAAGGACAAGTGTATTCAGGATCTGCATTAGTTACAGGAATTGTAAATGTAACAACAAGGGGCTGGATTCAGAATATGAGAAATCTATCTAAAGATCCAGATTCAATCATTGGATATAATAGCACAACTAAGGTGTATTCAATTGGAGATCTTTCTGAAATTCCTACAGACACTCCTCAGCAGAAAATTAGTTTCCTATCTGAGCTTGGTGTAATATTCCCTCTAGAAGCATTCAATAAGCTTAAAGAGGAACAACAAAAAACATTCACTCTCACTGTAGCTAATCTTAAAGAATACTTACAGAAGACTAAAGAAATAATGAGTGTACAGAAGAAGACATTAGATGTTGCTGGTCAGTATAATACACTTGCTGAACTACTTATAGGTGTCACTCATCCTGATATGGAAAATACACGTATCAATCTTGATGGTAAACAATCTAATTCTTTTGCAGATAACAATACTCCTTCTGTATTTGAGAACGAGTTTAATGAAGTGGAAACATTAGATGAACTTCTTACCATTAGACCAGAGCTTAAAGATGTGTATTCAAAAGGATCTCAGCTTCTTAAGAAAGGTGGACAGTTCTTTGATAAAGAAGGTAATAGAACTTCTCTTGAATTAAAAGTTGGTTATATTGAGGGTACAAAGAATAAGGATGACAATAAGGGTACAATATCTGTAAAACTTAATATAGGTGATAGATTTACACAAGAGATAAATCAAAATGTTCTTGGTCAGTATTACATCATGGTTCCTGCAGATGGTTCTACAGAATGGATGATGAATATGGGAAACAATATTTCTTTTGAAGATATTGAGCAAGGAAAAGATGGTTGGAAACAAATCAATAAAATCTTCAGAGGTTATTTAACAGACGATGTTGCTCTAGCACTAGATGCTGATAATAGAAAGCAATTAAAGAATGTTGGTAATAAAGCTAAAGAACTTCGCTTCTTCAAAGATATACTTTCTGAAAAGACACTATCTGCTATTAATCAAATGATTGTAGATGGTTCTACACAACAAGAGATTGAGAAGTTTATTGATGAAAACATTGATGATGTGAATGCATCAGTGAGAATGTTCATAGAAGGAACTGTACAAGAAACAAGAGACATCTTAACACAGAATGGTCAAATCATATTTGACAAACAAATAGAAGGAGTGAGCTATTACAGATATCCTAATTTGAATGATAACTTTACAAAGAAGGAAGGAATAAATAAGAACAAGCTTGTAGATAGCGACATTTTAAATGTTTTGACATTTGCTAATGCAAACTACATTATTAACAATATTGAATTTCACAAGATATTATTTGGTGATCCCTACCAATTCCTTATTAAGGAAGATGGAACTCTAGATGCTACTAAGAGATTTAAATCATTCCTATCTCCAAGAAGAACTACAATTGACAGCCCTGAACTGAATACATTCCTTAATGAGAATATGAATAAGGCTGGAGATATAGAATTAAAACCTGGAGATCCTGGATATCATGAATACAAATCATGGATAGATACAGTGACTGTAAGTGATGTAAATATTGTAGGATCTATAGCTAACATGAAGAATGTACCAAAAGAAGTGAGAAAAGCTTTTGCTAAGACAAATGAAGCAGATTCTTCTTCTATAATAATGGATGGTACATACAGAGAGCTTAAGATAAAAAATGGTCAATGGAATATTTATGGTCCAGAAGAAGCTTGGCACCAATGGCAAATGGCTTATACAAGACAGAACATACCTGGATATGAATATACAGATAAGACTCTTGAAGCGCATGATAAAGCTCTTGTTAAAACAAAAGAACCTAAACATACGATTGAAGTACTTAAACCTATTGTATCTGGTGCAAAGAGTGGAAGCAATAATATCAATCTTGTATTGGATAAGTTTTCTCAATTGCCTCTCTATTATAGTATGGTGAAAGGTAAAAACCTTGAGAAGCTTTACATGAAGATGTTGAAAGAGAAAAAGGGATACATCATTATGGTCTCTGGTAGAAAGGTGGGAGCTGAAGCATTACATGATCTTTACACTCCAAAGGGTGAATTTAATGATGCAGCATTTAATAATAATATTGAAGTGAGCTGGAAGTCTTATGGTATTCAGGTGGAAAATACATATGAAGGAGATAAAGAACAAACAAGAGGTTCTCAGCTTACAAAAATCTCTACATTAGACCTTTATGAGAATGGTGAACCTATTGGTGAAACACCTGAAAGAAAAGAAGCTATTGCTAAGGAAGTGAAGAGAAATAAAGATGTTTTAGATAGACTTCATAAGAATGGATATGAGAGACTATTAAAAAGACTTGGTGTAGAAGATCTTGGAGGTTCATATAAAATAACAGATAAGAGAAGACTTGCTAAAACATTACAAGATGAAATGTTCAGAAGAGAGCTATCTGATAATGTTAAAGATTCTATACAGCTTGATGAGAATGGAGAGTTTATAATTCCTTTTGAAGCATCTCCTGCATATCTTCAGATTAAAAGTATTCTTTATTCTTTTATAGATAAAGAAATTACATCTCCTAAAATGCATGGAGGATCTTATGTTCAGGCTCCTGTAACAATGTGGGAAAATGCTAAAGAGGGTAGAAAAATAGCAATCAAAACAGAAGATGGATATAAGCAAATCACCAGAGAAGAATATGATAAACTTTCTCCAGAGGAACAGAAGAAAGTAATTCTTACAGATGACACACTTAAGTTCTATATAGATGAAGATGGTAAACGTTATTGCGAAGTCTTGCTTCCTCATTGGTTTAAGAATAAGCTTGGTAAGCATGCAGGTAAATCAGATAAAGAGCTTATACAATTTTTAAATTCTACAAAAGAAGGAAGAGAGTTATTATCAGGAATAGGATTTCGTATTCCTACACAATCTTTATCTTCTGTAGAAGCATTTAGAGTGAAAGGTTTCCTTCCTCAGTATATGGGTAAGACAGTAGTTGTTCCTTCTGAGGTCACTACAAAAGCTGGATCTGACTTTGATATAGATAAACTTAATATGTATTTGAAATCTATATACATTGATAAGTATGGTGAAATGAGAATTATAAGATTAAAAGGTACAGAAGAAACAACAAGAGATTTTTATGGCGAAGTATTTGAAGAAAAACTTGCTAGAAAAAGAGCAAATAAATTAGAACTATTAGATACTGTTGATGCATTAATTAATGATGAAGAAGTGTCTGAAGAAATGTTAGATAAGTATGGTGATTACATAGATGAATTATTTACTTCTGGTATATACGATGCTGATGAAATGATGGATATGAGAGATAAGATTCAAGAAGCATTTGATAAGTTAACAGATGATCAAGTGCAGAATGCTCTTAAGGAAAACTTCATGAGTAATATGTACAGACGTGGTCTTGAGAATGAATACTATGACTCTCTAGAAAAACTTGCAACACTACCAGAAAACTTCCAAAGATTAATCTCTCCTGTAAATGATGATGGTCTTAAGGAAATATCAAACAAGCTTGATGAACTAAGAGGATATGATGAGAATAAAATTAAGAACAGACTTCTTAATAGAAACTTCATGACCTCTTTAAGACATGCTTTCGTTACAGCTAAAAGATGGGTGGGTATTGCTGCTGTTAATATTACAGGACATTCTCTTACACAGAAGTTCCAAGCATTCATTGATCCAGAAAGATTCAACAATGTACCTTTAGCTGATAGAAAAATATTGAAATATGGGAATGGAGAAATACTATTGGATCACAATAAGCTTGAAAAGAATGGTAAAAGTTATATTTCTCTTTCTGGTAGGCTTGATGCTATTGGCAAATTTATATCTGATGGATTGTCTGGATTCGCAACTGCTTTTGTGGATGTGGCAAAAGATCCATACATTCTTAAGATAATAAAAAGTGATCTTGTTGTTGGTACATTTATGTTCCTGAGAAGAGTTGGTGTTCCTAAGGAGCAACTTGCAATGTTTATGAATCAACCAATTATTGATGAGTATTTAACAATGCTTGATAATAAAGGAGTTAGGAGTCTTTTTGATTCTAGATATATCTCAGCTATTCAGATGAAGTTTCCTACAACAGTTACACAGGAAGATCTTGATGGTTTTAATAAGAGTGAATTAGCAGATAATATTAAAAACTATTATGCTAATAACAAACAGCTTAATGATTACAAAAATCATGAGCAACAGAACATATTCCAGGAATTCTTGAAATATGCTAAGATGGCTGAATACAGTTTCAAGTTTACACAGGCTTCTAATTATGATACAACTAAATTCCAAAGTGGAGATTCTTTACAATTGAAACAATGGAGAACAGAAATTGCTCAAGATAAAAATATCATTTCTTCTGTAAAAGAACTTTTGGAGAGTAACTTTATAGGAGTGCAGGCAGACTATCTTGATAGAAGTATGGATGCTATGGGAGAAGTTCTTGTTTTAGAAACTCCAGAGTTTATAGATGTTACAAATGAGGTGTTAAAATCTTTTGAACAAGATATGTTCTTGAGTAAGGATAAGTTTGACAAGATAGCTAATAAGATTAAAGCTTCCTTCTTAGACTATATTATACAGAAGAGATCAGATGTAGCTGCAAATTTGAAAAAGCAATTAGTTGATGATAAAGAATCTGTAGCACAAATGCTTGTAAAAGCACAAAGAGATTTTCCAGGAGTTAAACTTCTAGAAGATCTTGAAGTGGATAGCTCAGGAAGAGTTGGTGGTGCACAAACTATTAAGCTCAGAGTGAATGATAAGGTGGCATACAATGAGAACATGTATCAAGGTATGATGAGAGAACTTAGAGATGACCCAAGAACAAACGCTCTATACAAAGGAATAGTAAGACTTGCTATTCTACAAGGTACATATCAGTCTGCCATATCTATAAAGAATATTATTCCTGTAGAAGACTATTCTGCACACATCACTCCTATACTTGCAGGATTAAGAGTTGATAATGAGATAAGAGCATTTGCAAAAACATACGAGTTCCAAAGGAACGAATGGCAAGACAATGATATTGTTCCTATTGTAGAACCTAGATTTGCAGAAGAAACTCAGACACAAGCTGAGGAGGATGCTGGACTACCTAGAAGATTCCAAGGATTATATAAAGTGGTGGGAATGGGAAAGAACAGAAGAAAGGTTCCTGGACCATTTCCAACAATAAAAGAACTTGGAGCTATTACAAATAAAAGAGATCTTTTATTCATCAATTCAAAATATCAAGCTAAAGCATCTAACTATGATGTAGTTAAAGTTCCTAGAACTATTCCTATAGATAAGAAGAAGGCTGATGAGGGAAAGATTGATATAGCTACAGGACTTGAAATCACTAACCAAACATATGCTGATCATATAAAGCGTGGGGATCTTTCTCTTAGAAACTATTATGGATATCAGAAAGTTAAATATGCAGATGGTTCTCCATTAGTTGCATATTATGATCAAGAGGGAAATCCTGTATATGTTTACAAGTTTATCAACTTACATGGTGATGGAATGTATGCAGCTGAATACTATGGTGATGGTAGACCTTCTGTATTTGCAAATGGTTCACAGAAGAATGTAAAGAAGATAGAAGGTACAACTGTAAGCAATGAAATCTCTGACCAAGCAATCATTGACTATTATGGAGGAGAAGTAGTCCCACAAGATGAAGCAGATCCTATTATAGCAACAATTGAGAGAGAATCACAAAATATTGTGCCTTTACAATCATCTACCAGCATTGAACCTAAAGGGCAGAAAGTTAAAGAAGGTATATATGTAAATCAAGCTGCTTTAACAAAAGATGAACAACTTGAACTATTTAATTATTTAAAACCATTCTTAGAGGCTCAGGGTAAAAAAACAAACAAAGGAGCAAATGCCCCTATAATGATAGGGTTAGGATTAAGATGGGATTACAAATCAAATAATCCTGATTTAACTCCTGTTAATGTAGGTAAAAATTTGGCAGGAAAAGCAACATCTTATGCTTATTATGATTTATCAATAAATGGGCAGACATTAGGTAAAATAACTCCTAGATTTATAGAGTTAATGAATAAAACTACAGGGGTAGATATTAGTAATTATGATGGTGCTATAATAAATCTTTATACAGAAAACTCTTTGATTGGTAACCATTCAGATTTAGAAGAATCAGCAACAGCAGAAAAATATCCTGTAGTTGTAGCTAATATAGGGGGAGAAGGAAATATTATTGTAGGAAGTGGTGATAGTGCTAAAAGAGTAAGTCTCTCTTCAGGAGCAGGATATTTATTTGGATTTGAAGGTAAAGCTAGAAAAATTCCACATAGTACATATGCTGGCGAAGTAAAAGGATTTTTGCCAAAAATAAGTATTGCTCAAGAAGGTAAAAATTTTAGTGAAGGCTCTTATAGAATAAGTATAACAATGAGAAGAGTAATGCCTTTAGAACCAGGAATGCCTACATCACCAGTTATTAAAGCTACACAACCTACAACTGAAGATAAGAAAGAACTATTCTCTGCACAGGAAGGACTTGAGCAAAAATCATTCAGAGGCAAACCTCTCAACTTTGTAGACAAGATTCCTACAAAGAAAGAAACTATCTTAGCAATGAGCAATAACAGACAGACAGGAATTATAACTATTGATCTAAAAGCAATGGAGCAAAAGTTTGTAGACAAAGCCTGGACCAAACCTGCTAAACAATTAGATGGTTCTTATGCTACAGCTCTTTCTGAAAATGAGTTTGGTACATTCAACGAATGGTTTACATTTGCATTAGTTCATGAGACAAAACATGACACAATCCTTCAACAGGAAGGAGAAACAACAGGACAGTATGAAGATAGAATTAATCAAGCTGCTTTAGCAGATATTAAAGAAAACTATAATGTTCCTACTAAGACAGTTTCTTCAGAAGTTGTATATAAGGATAAAGCAAAGAGAATCAGAGTGGAGTATCCAAAGATTATTCAAGTTATGAATTCAAAACTTGATTCTTCTAAACTTATAGAGGTTTCAAAACTTTCAAATTATACAGATGTATTTGAAGCTGATATTTTAAATTATAGTGTAAAAGTTGGAGAAAAATTTGGACCTCAGGCTGAGAGATATGCAGATATTGTAAATGGTGAAATAACAAATGAAGAAGGAGAGTTCTTTAAAAACAATCCTGAATTTGCAGATGAGTTATTAGAAGCTTTTGAAAATGATGAATTAGCTGATGGAGAAAGTATAGATAGCTATGCTCAAAAACTTCTTAATCAAAATGAAAAACTAGTGGATACAGCACAGATGTCTTTATTTGATCCAAACAATGATGACCTTGAAGGTGCTGATAAACCAAACCCTTGTGGACAATCATAAACTAATAAATAATGAGTAATAAGTGTAGAGTAAAATATATAGATAAGAACTTCAGTGAGTTTCCTGAACTTAGGGAAAGACTCACTGATATCTATCATGATGTTTGGAAACAAATTACTGATTCTAATTTATTTAGAGAGTATGGAAGTGGACCAAATGCAACATATTTATTTTCTTCTACAGAAACAGAACAAAATAGAAAACAGAGAGAACTCATTCAAGAGATTAATAAATCTGTAAATGCTCCAGAAGGAACATCTGTAGTACAGCCAAAGCTCACAAAGGCAGGGAACAATAGCAAGGTGATGATTAGTGTATACCCTATTGCTCAACAGGAGTATGATAAGATACAACAATCAAAACCTCCTACACAAGGAACACTTTTTCAGAAAGAAGGAACAGAAGGTTCTACAGCATCACCTAAAACTATTTCAACAATAAAAGAATTCTTAAAGAGAATAGGTGTAGACATCAAACAACTGCAGAACATTTATACAAATGGTGTTAGACAGAATGCAAATGGTGCTGCTCTAATTACACAAAAGCTTGTTCAAGTGGTTGAGGGTATGGAGAACGTAGCTCTTCCTGAGGAAGCAATGCACTTTGCTGTTGAGATTATAAAACAAACAAACCCAAGTCTTTACAAAACCCTTCTTAAGGAAATAAATAACTACGCTCTATACAAACAAGTGTTAGCTGATTATGGGTCTGATCCTAACTATCAAGGTAAGGATGGTAAACCAGATATAATAAAACTTAAAGAAGAGGCTATAGGAAAGGTGCTATCAGAAACTATCATCAAACAGAATGAAGGCACTACAGAGAAACCTGAACTCTTAGCTAAGACACAATCCTTATGGTCTTCTATAGTGGAATGGTTGAAGAAACTATTTATGAAAAGTGGCTTTGATAGAGCTGCTATGGATATTGTATCTGGTAAAGAAATAGGTACAGTTAAAGATATTAGAGCTGAGGAAGGTAAGATATTCTTCCAGAAAACCAAACAGGAGGATGCTGTTGATAAGCTTAAGGCTATGGATGCCAGACTTACAAAGAAAGAAGTCACTACTAATGGTGAAAAGGAAGATCGTTATTTCTTAGATGATGTTACACAGATTGCTAAAAGGGTGAGTGATGAAATTAAAGATTGGTATAGTAGAAGATTCAGAGGAGGAGAGATTCTTAAGAGTGAAGAAGCTAAGGCTATTGATGATCTTAAGATGGAAAAAGGAACAGCAGGACATGCTGATTTTGAATATCTTGTAAGAGGACTTAATGATGGTAGAGGTGGCGTATTGGTTGATGAGAATGGTTTATTAAGAGATGATGCAGATATATTGGATGATTCAGGATATGTTCCTCAAATGGATCCTTATGATCCAGATAGAGAAGTTTATGAAACACTTAAAGAGAATCTTTTAGAAAGACTTAAGTCTTTTCCTAAAGGAACAGTGTTTCTTTCTGAGATGCAGATATTGGATCCTAAAACAAATAAAGCTGGTACAATAGATCTTATAGCTATCACTCCACAAGGAAGAATTAATCTTCTTGACTGGAAGTTTATGGCTCTATCTGATGCTTATGAAGATGTTCCTTGGTATAAGGTGGCTGCATGGAAGAACCAGATGGATCAATATAAGACTATGCTAATTAATGCATATGGTATAAAGGAAGAACAATTTGACCAAACAAGAATGATTCCTATTAAGGTGAGTTATTCTGAAGGAAATATAAAACAAAAGATTCTTCCAAAGCTATTAGGTATAGAAATAGGTGCTGTAGATCCAAAAGATATAAAAGATGAATATCTTATTCCTGTAGGACTTGAGGAAGAAAGAACAGGTAATGATGATATTGATAAGTTATTAAGAAAACTTAATGCAGATTATAGAAAGCTTTCTGAAAAAACTATACTTCCATCAGAGAAGAAAAATAAAGCTGAGCAATTAAATGCTTTATTTACAGCTATCAGACAGCTTCAAATGAGACAAAATCTTAAACCTTTATTGGAGCAAGCTAAGATTTTTAACTCTAGCATCAAGAACTTAATGGAAAGATTTGATAAGAACTGGAAAGGTAAAGATCCTAAATCTTTTTCTGAGGATGATAGAAATTCTTTTATGAAAGAAATTTCTGATGCTGAGAAAGCTCTTAGAACATACACAACATTAGACGTTGATCTTTCAGATCTTTTTGTAGAAGGTGAGGATGTAGAATTAGAAAATGATCTTGCTAAGACAGTTAAAATGGCTAGATCTTTAGAGAATAAACTTGATAGAATGTCTACAGAATTTGTTAGAGATTTTATTGGTAAATCTGAAGAAGTTGAAGATGTTACCAAAGAAGAGAAAACACCTGGGATTTTTGCTAGATGGTGGAGTGAGACAGCAACAATACAACTTAACTCTGCTAAGATTTTATTTAGAAAATCAAACAGAGCTCTTACGCTTGCAGCAATGGATACTGTAGATCAAAGTAAGAAGATAAAAGAGATTAAAGAAAAGTATGACACATGGGCAAAAAGTAAAGGACTTACAAATAAAAACTATTTTGATATTCTTAAGAAGAAAGGAACAAATGAGTTAATTGATGAATTTCAAGCTGACTTTTATAAAGAGCTACAAAAGAGAATAAATAGTAAGGATCCAGAGATTTTTAAATGGGTTAAAGAAAATATAAACATTTCTGAATACAATGCATTTCTAAAAGTAGAGATTGCTAATGAGAAGCAGAGAATAATAGATAAGTATAAAGATAGAGAGAACTCTGAAGATAATGAAGCAGCAATGAACAGAGAACTTGGTAAGGTTGATAGATTATATAATACATCAACATCAGATGCTGCTGGATGGTATCAGTATGAGCTCATTAAGAAATTTCCTAAAGAGAAGTGGCAAACTACAGAATGGAAAGAACTACATGCTACAGGAAATGAAGCAGCTCTAGATTTCTACGATTATATCAGAGAAAGAAATGAATACTATCGTTCTATAGGATATTTATCAAAAGGAGAAGATAGAACTTTCCTTCCATGGATAAGAAAGAGTCTTGTAGAAAAAATTGTGATGGGTGGAGATATTTCCTTAGGAGAACAATTCTTGAGAAGTATATCAATGGATGAAGGTGATGTAGGATATGGTAAAACAGATCCTCACACAGGTAGACCTATAGATACTATTCCTAAATACTTTATATCAGAGATAGAAGGAGAAGCTAGTGAAGATCTTTTCAAGAACATGGCATTATATAATGAAATGGCTATTAAGTTTAAATACCTATCAGAGATAGAAGATCAAGCCCTTGCATTAGTTGATCTCGAAAGGAACAAAGAAACTATAAGAACATCAATCTTCTCTAGAACAAAGTATAAGAATGGTAAAATAGATGTTTCTCCAGATAATAGTAAGAATGCTGAGCTTATAGAGAGTATGGTGAAGGGTATTATATATGGTCAGAAGTATCTACAGAATGATAACTTTGATCAGGCCCTTGCTACATTTGGTAAGATGGGTCAAAGAATTAATGAGAAAATAGGATTTAAATTATTTCCAGAAAATCTTGAAGGAAGAACTATTTCTCTTAATAAGTCCATCTCTACATTAAATAAGTTTTTCCAAACAAAGGTTATGGGATTAAATTTACTATCTGCAACATCTAACTTATTTGGTGGTACAGCTCAATCTATTATCAACTCAGGTAAGTATTTTACAGAAGGTGATTATTTAGCTACAGAGGCTTGGATAAATGCTAAGATGATTGGAATAGGTGATGCTGAGTATAATAAAAAAGCAATAGGAGCACTTGATTACTTTCTTCCATTAACAGAAAACTATAATAGGGAAATTGCTAAGAAGCTCTCATTAAATACACTTACACAAGAAAGAATACAAGACTTTTTATTCTCTTTAATGAGACAATCAGATAGACATGTTCAGACAGTTAACTTCTTTTCATTTTTAAAGAATTCAATTGTACAAGATGGTGAAGTGATAAATGCTAGAGAGTTTCTTAAAAAAACTCCTGAGTATGCAAACTTTTATGAAGGAACTGAAGATGAGGTGAGAGCTAGAGAAAATAAATTTGAACAAGATGTCAATAAGCTTATAGAAGAGAAAGGTGTATTAAAACTTGGGCAGATTGTTGATAATGAATTTGTTATACCAGGTGTTGATAGAAAAAGTGAAAGTGTTATTGCTCTTAGAAGAAAGATACAACAGATAAGTAAGGATGCACTTGGTAATATGACAGAGGATAGTAGAAGACTTATAGATATGAATATCTATGGAAACTCATTCATGATGTTTAAAAGTTGGATTCCTAGACTTGTAGATGTTAGACTTGGTGATGTTAAATACAACTCTGCTTCAGATGCGTATGAGTGGGGTAGAATGAGAACTGTATATAGTATTATAGCTAAAGATGTATTAGGGTCTCTTGGAAATCTAAAAAATACACTTAAAGGAAATAAGAAAGGCATTCAGTTTATGAGAGAGATGTGGGAGAAGAAGAAAAAAGAATATGAAGAAGAAACAGGAAAAACTCTCAACATGACAGAGTCTGATTTTATGGATCTTGTAAGAAGTAATGTTAAGAATCAGATGTTAGACGCAATGTTCTACTTAACAATGATTGGCCTAGTTTTAGCACTTAAAGCTAATGCTCCAGATAAAGATGAAGATCCATTAGTTAAAAATCAGTATAAGTTTTTAATGAAGGCTGCAGATAAGCTTAGAGATGAGATTGCTTATTTCTATAACCCTGCTAACTTGTTACAACTTATCTCTGGTGGTATATTTCCTTCAATAGGAATAATTACAAACTTTGGAAAACTTCTTGAAAACTTTATGCAAGAAATGTTTGGATTAGCATTTCAAAATGATGAGTGGGTGGAAAGTGCTAAACCAACTAAGTATTTAATGAAACAATTTCCTATAACAAATCAGATAGCACAATATATGCCTATGTTTGCTCCAGATGTAGCTAAAGATCTTGGAATTAAAGCTCAATCTCAATCAGGATTCATACATTAACATAGCTATATTATGCATCGAAACTTAATCAATATCATTGAAAACCCTTTAAAATAAGTAATTTTATATTATGAGAACAGCTGCAATTTGCCCTACATGTGCCACATACATTAATGCATTATGTGTCATTTATAATGGTCCAAACCTCACGAATACAAACGTGGCTACATTGGACAACCTTGAAACAATAGTCCAAAACATTAATGATAACCTTGTTCCTGTATCTGGATCTGGTGCCCCTTCAAACAACGCTGTATATGAAGGACAGATTTATATTAACAACGCTACAGGAGATGTATATATTGCTACAGCCACAGGTGGTGGTCCTGCTGATTGGGTGGAATTAGCTTTACAATCTGTCCTACCTACAGCACCATCATTGGATGATGTCTTATTAGTTGGTAATACAAGTACTACGTCTGTTGTTATACAAGATCTATTAGTGGCTCCTACACAGACAAATACAATGAGTCCTGATAATCTTCAGCTATTTGATTCTGGACAAGATTTAAATACACAATATCATGTAAATGATATTTATATTGAACAACTTAGTACAGGTGATTTCTTACAGATAGCAATTGACAATACACAGAATCAAACAATTACATTCCCTGATACAAGTGGTCAATTAGCATTATTATCTGATACACAGCTTAGTTTACAGAATGTTACAGATAATGGTAACCTTACAAACGATCCTATATTTGCAGATAGTTTTGCATCCACCCCTACATATTTAAGCAATGATGCTTCTTTATTAGGATATGTTGGAGATGGAGTGACAGCGCATGGTGTTCTTGTTCTTAGAGAAGATTCTGATGGCACAGGTTTTACATCTACTATTACAGCAGATATAGATCTTACAGCAGATAGAACAATCTCTATTCCTGATGCTGATGGTACAATGGTACTTTCAGTTAATGGTAACATTCCTGATAATCAAGGAAATGTTGTTATTACATCACTTGCTACATTACAAACTGTAACTGCTGGATTAAATAAAGATCTTGTTGATGGAAATAATTTTCAAGGAACTAATGCAGGAGATACTCAAACTGGTATACAAGTTATTGCAATTGGTACAAATGCTGCAATTGGTAATACTGGAAATGACATAGTTAGTCTTGGGTTTGTTACAGGAAATGGTAATATAGGACAACATAATGTTTTTATTGGTAGCAATTCAGGAAATGCTAATGAAGGAGATAATGTAATTAGTATTGGATTTGGTACTGCAGATACTAATTTAGCAGATAATTTAATTGCAATTGGAGGTGGTGCTGGAGATAATAATTCAGGAATAGCTTCTATTTTTATTGGAAATAGTTCTGGACAAATAAATAATGCAGGTTTTGTAGTTGGTATTGGAACTAATGCAGGATATAATAATAGTGGACAATATTCAAACTTTATTGGAGATAATGCAGGATTTAATAATACAGGAGAATATACAATAGGTATTGGTGCAAATGCAGCAGATAGTAATTCAGGAGACAATGTTATAGCTATTGGACAAAATGCAGGAATAAATAATACACTTAGTGGAATGACAATTCTTGCTAATAGCTCACTTCCTAGTTATTTAAACTTTGCTGCTGCCTCAGCTGCCATAAACGCAGGTACTGGAGCATCTTCTGGTTCTACATATCTCTACCATGATCAAACAACAAATTCAATTGGTGCTGTAAGAATACCTTAAAATATAAATAATGAATATAAGCTGTTCTGCTGAACCATGTCCTATAATATTAGATTGCTCCTGTGTGTTCTACTCAGGAGCTAATCTTATTTATACAGGCATTGTTACAAATGATACACTATGTGCAGCTTTGTATAAGATAGATCAGAAGTTCAAAGATGCTGCCATAGGATATGTATTTCAGAATGGATTGATACAAGCTGTTCCTGGAGGTCCAGTGAAACTTGGTGGCACACTAAATCAAGACACTGTAATCACAAGTGGTGGATATACACTTGCTCTAACAGGAACAATAGAAAGCTCAGCTTTTATAACCACAGGAGGAACAATCTCACAGTTTGTTAAAGGAGATGGTTCTCTCGATAGCACAGCATATCAACCTGTAGGTAATTACATCACTGCTTTAACAGGAGATGGAACTGCTACAGGACCTGGTTCTGTTCCATTTACACTATCTACAACAGGAGTTCTTGCAAATGTATATGGTTCTTCTACAGATATTCCTATTCTTACAATTGATACTAAAGGTAGAGTTACATGGGCTTCAAGCATACCATTCACTGTGCCTCCAGCATTATTACTATTTAGTGGAGATGTAACAGGAGCAGGATATACAAACACAACAATCCCTCTTACACTAGCACCTGTTCTATCAACACCTGGAACATTTGGTAGCACTACAAACATTCCTGTAGTTACAGTGAATGCTAAAGGATTAGTCACAGGAATTACACAAGTTCCTTTTTCAGGTGGTGGTGGCTCAGGAACAGTTACATCAGTTGGTGTATCTGCAGGAACAGGAATCTCTGCATCTGTAGCAAACCCAACAACAACTCCTGTCATTACAATTACTAATACACTTCCTGATCAGACAGTGGTGTTAACTCCTGGAACAGGAATTGGTATTACAGGAACCTATCCTAGTTTTACCATCACTAATACAGGAACTACATCTGTTCCTAATCTACAACAAGTTACTGATCAAGGAGCTAGTACAACTAATTCAATAACATTATCTAATACAAGTGGTCAGATTATATTAGATAATACAGGACTATATAGTGCTACTCCAGGTA
>Ga0209190_1000591_pt1 | contig 26498 bp, 22 predicted proteins | sample M_140205_XF_Meta_FD_187315 | JGI IMG/M metagenome (GOLD analysis project Ga0209190, IMG submission 187315) | Freshwater microbial communities from Lake Montjoie, Canada to study carbon cycling - M_140205_XF_MetaG (SPAdes) (version 2) | ecosystem: Environmental > Aquatic > Freshwater > Lake...
CTGGCACTGCTAACTGGGCAGGAGAATCTGCGCGACGTAATCCTATTCCCTCTTATGAGACCTGAATAACAAAGAGAGGTCGTAGTGGAGGACGCAAGGAGCATAAGTGAGCTTGAGGCATTAGGGGTGCTGGACGCACCCGCCATGATCCTGCTTGTAAAGCCGACTGCCCCATATGCAATCGGGCGCAGGTGGGGCGCATTTGACTCCCTTGGACTTCGCGCTATTGATGACCTCTGGGTTCCCGAACGTGCGCCAGATCAGAGAATGGAGCAGAGAATAGAGCATAGAATTATTGCATTTTCATCTGAGCCCTCATATTCAGCCCCCCTTGAGATGTCTGCCCTTCCTATGGCGATAGCGCTTGAGCGCATCTTCTTTCATATTCAGGAGATCTCAAGCGTCGTAATCAATCCAAGCGCTACTGTGGAGGGCCTCTCCGTACTGCAGACTGGCATGGATTACTCATTACCAGACGATCTAGTAGGGGGGGCCGTAGAGATCTCTCGTGCTGAGATTCCGGTGTTTATCGGCGCACTCTCGCTTGGAAAGAAGCGTATCAGTGATCCTCTAGCACGGGCCGAGCGTGCCCTTAAAAATGGCGCGCTGTTTGAGGCCTATTATCTCGCTCGTAAGGTGCGTGAGCAGGGGGTAGGCGATATTGAGAGGGCCTGGTTCGTAGAATTAATGAGCCTCAGTTTTTTTGGTCTCCCAGAGCAGACCCTTGCGGCCTATGAGCAGTATCCGGATCGGGGTGGGGCCTCGCCGCACGCGCTACTCCTCTCTGCACGTTATCGTATGCTGCTTAAGCAGCTAAATGAGGCACGCACGATCCTTCATACCCTGAGCTTTAATGAGGAGGTCGGCGCCATGGCGGCCTGCGAGCTAGCGCGCTCCTATAACGGAAGTGGGGATTTTGGTAGGGCTATAGATGCGGCAAGCTTGGCTATTCAGAAGGACGCAAACTATCCTGAATCGTACCTCGTGCGCGGCGTGGCGTACCGCGGGGTTGCCTACCCCAGTGGCGACGAAGATGGGTTGCGGGAGGCCCTAAAAAACTTTGAAATAACAGCTAAAAAGGGCAGCTTCGGCTCGGCAGAGGCCTCTTTTCATGCCGGTACCGTGCTGGGGCGCTTAGGGGCGCTCGAGGCAGCAGAGACCTCACTTAGACAATCGCTTTTTCAACGCGATAGATTCTCCGCTAGGGATGCTTTGGTACGGGTACTCTGCGCGTCGAATAAGATCGTGGATGCAAATGAGGAGCTCTTGATCCTTACAGAGTTAGCTCCAACAGCCTCACAGCCATTACGCACAGAGATTGAGGCTCATCTTCAAAAAAGTTTAAAAACTAGCCCAGTAGAAATCGGTATCGAGCGACAGGGTATCGAGCAAGACGGGGGAGATCTTTGCGTTAAGGATCTATGGAGCGAGGTACCTGAGGCTTCTGTTAATGCAGCACGCGCAGTAGTTGAGTCATGGAAGCTTCCTTTGTTTGGTACGATTGAGGACTTCGCTATACTTGATGATTTTATTAATAGATTTGCGCCAGCAGGGGATTTTCCTACGCAAGGTGCATGGGCTGCTTTGGGGCAGATTGATAACGCAACGGTTGCGCGGGTACTAGCGCTCTACCTAGCACAGATAGTTGTTGATGCTGGTGCTGGAACATGGACAGCGCCCTTCCATAAGCAGGCAGCAATTACATTCTCTCATAACTCCACGAGACTTCCGATCGAAGCTTTTATGCACGATAGAATATTGCTTGGGGCTAGTGGAGATAACTTCTCAGCACTTGAGTCGATCGTTACTGAGCTGCAGAGCGCCAAGGAGCTATTGAACGCTGCGGCTTTACCACAGTGGTGGGTTACGGCAACTGCTGAACAGGTTGCGGAGTTTAAAATAGAGGCAGCAGCTGGTCGCCGTAAGCTGAGCGAGATGGGAGCAGTATTGCGAGGAACTCTAGCTGATTTTGAAGAGCTTGATAGGATTATAGATGCATGTTTTGACCCAGGCGGAACGGTCAAACCGGGGATGGAGACGGTGGTTGGAGATGATGTCGATCGCTTTATCCTAGGAGCTGCGATGCTAATGGGGGAGGTCATGTCTGGGGTGGTCGAGATGACCTGGTGTAGCCACAATCAGCCCGAGGGAATATCGCTCTATCATGTCGGGCTCGGTAGGATCTTTCCGGTTTCTAAGATACAGCGACGTGTTTACTTAGCCTCCGCCGCGGACTTTAGCGCGCGGCTAGGCAGTGGCGCCTTCGGTGTTGCTGCCATTGCGGCGCAGGAGGGGATCAGATCTGGCAGATATCTGCACGCCGATCAGGTAAAGGATGCTCTCATAGCCCTGGTGCCCTCCCTAAAAGAGTTCTCTGATGCCGAATTAGAGGGGGTAGTCGGTGCTTTGATTAGAAATACGCAACTATTCACCTGAGGATAAACGGTTCCTCACCGATAAGTGTGAGTACATTAGATGGAAAACCCCTGCGCGGGAACATGCGCCGCTTCCCTTTACCTGCTCCCGCTCTGATACCGGATAACCCTTAAAAACTAGCTTTGACAGTATGGCCGCAAAGTTGCTCAAAAGACTCGTAGGAATTTTAAGTACGCTCCGATCAACAAGGCTCCACGCTTTCAACTGACGCGGACCAACTCGTACTGCAAGGTAAAAGAACTTTACTTTGTTTAAAACATCCTCCTACTCGCCAGCGACTAAGCTATGTCACTCCAAAGATTTCGCCTCTAAAATTTGACAAAGTTTGTCAAGTTCCTCTGACCGACGACCGGCAGACTGGTTGTTAAACAGCCTCCATTTCACATGAAAACCTTTGGAAATCGAGTCAAGAATCGAGATAACGAGGGGAAGCTCTTCACCTAAAAGCTCAGAGGGACTGTGATCTTGTAGGGCGTCTCGCAGGGTATTTACACACTCAGCGATTCCCCGAGGAAGTCCTGCTATCTGAAGCGCTGAGCAACCTGCCCCTATCGCCTTACTTGCGTGTACTCCATTTTCAAAAAAGTATGCTTGTAATCCATGAAGATGCGACAAATGTCGTAATATTCGAGTCAGATAGGGACGCACCTCTTTGTCGGACACCGAGATAAGCCGATTGATCGATTCTCCACTAGTTTCATTGAGCACCTCCCTCGTAATACCGAATTCTTCCTCGAGGGCATACTCGATATGTTTGGTCGCTTGAATTGCGAATCCAATAGCGGTTTGCTCTTGCTTTGCCGGGTCGTGCCGCAAATTCATAATTTGGTCGGGCTTAATCTGTCCGGCAATTATGGCAAATTTTTCTAATCGTGCGAGATCGAGTGGAGAGAGAGCCACCGCTCTTGCAAAAAGTTGAGCAGCGCGGTCAAATTGTTCAGGCTTTGGTGCGTATACCATCCATCCGACCGTCTCAAGTGACAATGATACAGCTTCTCGAATTTCGAGGGGAATCACATTATTAAAATCCTCGGCGCGCTTTGTTCGAATGTCGCCAAAGGTGGGCAAGCCGCAATGTCGAAGAATAGACCACGCAAGGGTTATTGCCGCAGCTTCCTGCGTCACGTCAATAGTTTCTAAGCTCAATAGAGCGCTGAGCTCGAGATGTAGCTCCGCGATTCTAGGCGGCCCGAGGCAGGCCCGGTTAAATACTGCCTCATCACTCGGCCAGCCATGTGCTCCTTTAGGCCCTTCCTGAAATTTGTTGCTATCAGTCAACATAGGAGAGGTTTAACGTAGAGATATTCCTTATGGTAAGGACCATATCCCTTTGAACGGAGCCGCTAATGTGAGGCGCTTTTTTATCATCCTAGGCTGACAAGGCTATAATAAGCGATCACTCCAGAGAGGATCAAAAGCACTAGCGAGGGTACTCGCCGAAACACTCGTGTCCCAGCTCGGATATGAACAATCTGAGCACAACCCATGAGAACAGCGATTCCAAGAGCCCCCAGAACAGGAATCTGTAGATCTTTCTCTCCAAAGAAAAGCATTGCCGCGAACGTTAGCTTTAGAATCCCCGTGAGATCTCGTAGCCACGCTGGAAGACCATACTCCTCAAACTCTTTGATGATGTTTTTGTAGCGCACAACCCACACAAAAAAGATTGAGGCCGCGATGAGAATCTTTAACGCTAAGATAATGGTATTCATGTAGTGCCTATACTATTACTGGCGCTATCAGGTTAGGATAGTTCCATAAGAGGGATCCTAAACGTCTCTCTTGCGGTTGACAATAAGGCATCTTAGCCTTGGAGCAGTAGTGGCCTGCGGACACATCACTCGGGTCTCGAGACTGTCATCTCAAGTCCATTGACAATCCATACACTAAGGACCGTCAAACATGCCCTCAATCGATCTACTGACTTTCGTGCTCATTGTCTCATTCCTCGGATATGGAAGCGTTTGTCTGTTCGCGGAGGCTATGGAGCATGAGTTTAAGCGATGGGGGGTCCCCCACTTGCGATACATTACAGGATCTTTAGAGGTGCTTGGGGCGTTGGGGCTCATTTGTGGGCAGTGGTTCCCATGGTTAGGGATTTTTTCCGCTGCTGGACTCTCATTACTAATGATTTGCGGCATATTCGTGCGGATTCGCATTAGAGATTCGTTTTTACAAACACTTCCGGCGGTATTATTTTTGCTCGTCTCGGTGCTTGTAACATGGGGCCTCGTGACCTCTCAGAGATAGTCTCAAAATAGATGAAATTTACTAAAAGAGTGACGCTACTCCCTTTTTCACTTAGTCCTTATTTCTTAATCCTCATCCAATTCAAACATCCCCCAAACAAGATCCTAGCAAAAGGATAGGAAGGTCGATTCACATTTGGCAAGTATTTGCTTTGAGATGCGGAGTGGTTCCCGTAAGGATTTTGTAGGGCTTGGTCGTGGCCGCTGCACTTCTAGCCTAGTTCTAAAGCTTGTTTGGTAAGGGAGAGGGGTGTAATTCGCTAAAAAAGGAGCAATAGATAAATTATAGCAGCAGTTCCGAGAGAGTGGCTTCGGATTATCGAGCAGCGTTAGGCGAGCGACCTCCCTGTAACCGAATAATGCGCGCAGATCGTAGTGGACGTTAGCCACTATTAAAGGTGGCGTCGAAGGTTGCATGGGAATAACGCAAAATTGAGGACCCCGCAGTTAGCACTCTTTACGGAGCGGTTGCTGGCACGGCTCTGAAAACGACGATCTGCTTTGATGCTCTGCTCACTCTATGTACATACGTTGACTTTGTTGCCGTGAATTGAGTTTTTCTCGTTGCCATCGCAGCGTTCAGGTTGAAATTATCGGTAGGTACCGCCAAAGCTGACGCAGTTCCCGTGCCTTTAATGCCGCTAAAAGTATATTCGTACAAGTTATACACTACGCCGGGCGTGAGCCCACTTAGTGTGGCTTGGAGGGTAAAGGGCTTCATGGAGTATTTTGGCGCCGTATTAGTGCAGCTTGAGCCGTCTTGGGCGGAGCCGATCATGCTGTTTTCGTACTGCCATCCAGCCTTTGGGTCCTTAGGATTGGCTTTACCGTTTGTGTAGGTAGCTTTCGGGATCGTTATCTTAATGGGCACGAGGTAGGGGCCTCCACTGGAGTTATCGATCGCGCCGGACACGGAGAACCCGTAGTTGTGCCCAGAGATGGTAACATAACTATTCTCACCATCTCCTCCGTTAATAGTATCCGTTGGAAAGACCCCTGGGACTATAATTGAATACGCTTGAGCTGAGTTTCGATTGGCCTCTTCGCGGGTGCCAGAGAGCGAGTCGAATGCATACCCAAAAATATAAGGGGTACAGCGTGTGTTGTCGCGACCAGCGCCCAAGGGGATCGCTGGATTTACGTCGGCCGGGGTATCCCCGTCAAGGTTGTACAAACCGTGGTCGTCAAAATACAAAACGTCATCCCCGAAATAAGAGCTGTCTAACGGGGAGTGGTTAGTTCCAATCGCAGTTACTGAAACGATGTGATCATACTGAGGATCGTCTGCTCCTTGAACCAGAACTCCTATGGTGACCTGATGGCCCGCTATAACCTCACTTTTTATCCATGATAGGTAGTCTTGATAGCCCGCAATTCCGACATTTGCGGTCTTAAAACCGGTTAGGTAAGGGTACGTGGTTCCTGCTAATCTCGCGTTGGCTAAACACGTCGGCGCGTTAGCGTATTCATACGTACCTGTCACGCCTGTTCCTGGAGTTTCTAATAACAGTTGGGCATTGTGGTGGGGCTGATTATCGTGTGATTTACACCATCCGCGAGGTCCGGATTGTGACAGGCCCGTTCCGCAAATTAGACGAGCGTCAAACTGAGACATCCACTGTCCATGGTTTAATCCTGCTTGGATCATGGATACCTCTCCGCAGTATCCGTTGTTGCTTTGCCACTGATAGAATGGAACGACAGCTTGCGCTGGGTATACCATGAATTGGGTCGACGGAGGCTTCGTCCCATCGAGACGGTTTTGAGTACAATTCTGTTCCGCCGCCTGGCACAACGTTATGGCAGTGAGAGTGCTAAGAGTTAGGAGTAATAGGGTTGTGAATCTCAAGGGTATGATACCTTCATAGGACTTTCGTTACTATGGTAATTGGTGCTACTGCTATATAGAGTAAAAAAACGCTTTCGTCCCGATATTTTAAGAGGGAAAATGAATTCAGGCTTTAGTCGGCGGCACTTTCTTCGTTCCGCTGGCTCTCTACTTCTTCTTGCTCGGCTGGGCTCGACTGTAAAGTCCTTTGCACAGGGAGAGCGTGTGCTGGTACTTGGTGCCGGCATGGCTGGTATCTCTGCGGCGCGAACGCTTGCTGATGTGGGGTGCTCTGTGACGGTGTTAGAGGCTCGTGACGTCGCCGGAGGTCGTATTCGTACGGATACGTCACTCGGAGCACCGGTCGATCTCGGCGCATCATTTATTCATGGCACAAAAGGGAACCCGCTCGTAGCTCTCGCAAGTCAATTCGGAGCGGCAACATACGATATAGATCAAGGGGAAGATCTGTACGTCAATGCAGCAGGGGGCGCCGTTTCGACGGCGGTTATGAATCAAGCGGAGCGCGAGTACAATGCCACTTTTAAGCGGCTGTTGGCGATTCAAGACGGGCTTAGTCAGGATATCTCTATAGGAAGTGTCAGTAGCCCCCTCATCAAACGAATTCGACAACGTCGAGGGGCAGCTATTGGCGATATGGTAAACTTTTTAGTGAGATCCGAGATTGGGATAGAGTTTGGAGCGGATCTCAATCAGATGTCACTGAAATATTTCGACGAAGATGAGGCGTTCAGTGGTTCTGACCTCCTTCTGAAACCGGGCTATATAAGCCTTATTGATGGGCTCGCTCAGGGGCTTGATATTCGCTTCAATCAGTTAGTGAGAGGCATCTCCTGGTCTTTATCCGGCGTTCGCGTTACCACGGAGTCCGGAGTCTTTGACGCCGATAGGGCGATCATAACCCTTCCTCTCGGTGTTTTAAAACGAGGAGACATAGAGTTTTCTCCCGGTCTACCAACGGCAAAAGCAAACGCCATCGCAAAGCTTAGGATGGGAGTGCTCGACAAGACGTACTTCAAGTTTCCGACCGCTTTTTGGCAGACGCGCGAGGACAGCATTGGATTCATCGGAAACGTTGGAGCTAAATCGTCAACTCAGATTCCGGAATACTACACATTAGATCAAGCTTTAGGGGTGCCGATCTTATTTGGGTTTACGGCAGGCGCTCAGGCTCGACGGTTCGAGCAACTCGATCTCTCGACCATCAGCGCGGCCTCGATGGCTTCATTCCGAAAGATCTTTGGAAGTTCGGTTCCCGAGCCCGAGGCTGTCATGCAGACGCGTTGGAGTTCCGATCCTTATAGCTACGGGTCTTATTCCTATATTTCGGTGGGCGCAAAAACCGAATACTACGATACGCTAGCGCGACCGATCGATAATCGAGTCTTCTTTGCTGGTGAAGCGACTCACCGCAGATATCCGGGAACGGTGCACGGTGCTTACCTGTCTGGTATTCGCGAAGCGAACCTGGTCGTGAAGAGCCTATCGTAAAAAACTCGAGCAGAACGCGGATAAGTTTTCATGAAGTAGTGCTAGTATTTATATTTACTCCAGAACAGATTTCGAAAAGAACCGATTAATAGAAGATATGTTTTGCCATGAAAAGCTCTAAGTCTACCAAAAGTCGGTTGAATTACTGAATAGGTTATTAGTATTAATCGCCGCCTCCCGAACGGAAACAGCGACATTGTCAACCAGTTGCGCCGCGCCGCCACCTCCATATGAAAGCCATGCAGTCAAAGCTGGTTTTTAAGGGTTAACCGGTATCGGAACGGGAGCAGGTAACGGGAAGCGGCGCACGTTCCCGCGCAGGGGTTTTCCATCTAATGTACCCACACTTCTCGGTGAGGAGCCACTAAACTTAATGGCCGTGACCCCCTTACAATGATCTAATACCAAGGATCTAAAGAGTCTGAAATTCTTTTAGTTTATTGAGATAGTGTTGTTGTCCACTTGAAATCATTTCATGCCAATCACGATAAGCATGTTCATTAGCACTATCACTAACAAACTTGTAGCAATGGAATTCTATTTGGCGCCTACTGCAAATCTTAGCGATTGCATACGCTTCCATGTCAACAAGGTCTGCAGGTATTTCTAAATTAGGATCTGTAATAAAGTTATCGCCTGTACTACAAGTCAATCCCTCAGACAGATTAAGCACAACTCCAGTTGCTTCATATGGTGTTTCTCCAGGTTGGGCACCTAGTTTCAAACACTGCATGTCACGTTGGACAAACTTTCCTACACGATACAATCCAGTACCAACAGTAATCCCACCTGCTGTGCCAAAATTAAATACACGGTTGGGTTGATACCGCTCAATAGTTTCTGCGGCTATAGCGGACGCATTTACTTTTCCAACACCTGTGAATACGACATTTTTATATGCAGCAAATGCTGGAGCTTCTTCTTGTAGTGCTATAAAAATAATATCATTCATAATTAACAATTGATGTTAGCAGTATTGAGTGATCGGCCAACTGTTTCTCTCCAGGAAGAAACTTCAAGTTAATAACCACAGCCGCAAACACTGATTCAACTGTAAAGTTTTGTTTAATCAAATAATTCACAGCGAGGATAGTTCCTCCAGTTGCCAATAGATCGTCCATGATCAAGGGACGTGCGCCCAGCACTGAATTTTTCTGCAACTCTACAGTGTCTGTGCTGTATTCAGTAGCATAGGTGTGGCTGTAACACTCTCCCGGAAGTTTTCCTTTCTTCCTTGCTAATACAACCGGTGTTGCTGATTGTATGCCAGCAGCTCCCGCAAACAAAAACCCACGGCTGTCAACTGCTACGATACTGGTGATATCGTTATCGGTAATACATTCTACCAACCTTTGAACACAGTATGACATGGCTAACGGATTAATAGTGATACCACTGATATCTAAAAAATTAACTCCAGGCTTTGGCCAGTTGGGCACGACAGGGATATATTCTTTTAAATTCATAGGGTTTAAGGATAGGAAGATTGATTCACTTTTGGCAAGTATTTGCTTCGAGGTACAGAGTGGTTACCGGTAGGATTTTGTAGGGCTTGCTAGCGACCGCCACACTTCTAGCGTGGCTCTGGTGCAGGTTGGATGAGGGAATAGGGTTTAAGTCCCAAAAAAGGAGCAATAGTATAGTCCACCCCCGCAGGTCTGAGAGTAGGGACCTTAGAACTCATCTACCTGCCGCGCGGAGGAACAGCCGATGCTACTGATTTAAGACGGTGTGTTCAAAGAAAGCGGACCTTAACAGAGCGTACCTACTCATATTCAGAAGGGATTCGCTGAAAAGCAATCGAAGAGGCTGATAGATCCTTCTCGGGCTGAGAACTTCCAACATACAGAGTATTGCTACGGTACCTTTTGTTAATCCTGTCGAGGGTGCTCATAAGAGCGGCTCGTTTCGAATCCTCAAAAAGTGAGAATTGATGTTTTGTAGAAGGTACAAGCTTGGTGAGAATAACGCCAACACGCAGGATTTTTAGCGGCGGGATGTGTAGCCAGATCTGTTCAAGTTCTTTAGTCAGTAGAATGCTGTCTTGAGTCTCATTAACGCGCACATGACCATCCCAGTAGCTCATGTTTTTTTGGCGTACCATAAATTTGATCGATAGCCAAAGCTCTTTGGTGTAAAACTCTTCATCACGAAGTCTCATGCACGCTTTGCTTAAGAGTCGCACAGCTACTGGCCAGGCATCAGTCATAGAACGTTTATCAGGAGAAAGTACCTTAGAGTGGCTAATCGTTCCGCGAGTTGTCTTTTCTTCCTCTAGATTTTCACCCCTAATCAGGTGCCAGAATCTTTCTCCGAGTACACCGCCCCAGATGTCCCTCATTTCCTCAATTGAGAATTCATACATTTTTTTAGCGGTCAAGCAGTCAAGTTTATTAAAACGAGCTTCCATGCGTGCACCAATTCCAGAGAAATCACGAGGAATCAGTTCTGCCAGCTTCTCTTGCAATTCATGCAGATGGAGTATAGTTAGGCCATCAGGCTTCTGCATGTCACAGGCGACTTTAGCCAGATATCTGTTGGGGGCAACTCCTATAGAACAGGTAAGTGCCGGACTAACATCGCGGTAGATAGCGTCTTTTATCTGGCGCGCTTTAGTGCGCACAAAGTCTTCATTCTGCTCGCGTCCGATCAATTCACATGCCATCTCATCAATCGACATAACTTTATTGATTGGTAGGTGTTTTTCAACTGTTTCAATTATCCTTCTATGGTAGGCAGTATATTTGCGGTGGTCTGCTTTAACAAAGATAATGTCGGGGCAAAGAGAGCGAGCATCGCGGACAGAGGTTCCAGTTTTTACCCCAAATTTTTTAGCAGGGTAACTCGCAGCAATGCAGCAGGTTGTTTCCGCAATCATTGGAACCACAGCAACAGGCTTGCCTCGCAGCGCAGGATTTATGGCCTGCTCAACAGATGCAAAGTAGGAATTAAGATCCAGAAAAAGCCAGCGCAATGTCATATTACTGATAGATTAAAATAAGAAGTAGTGCTTATTTTATTATTATTACATATAGAATTATACTAGAATAGTAGGTATGCATAAAATTATGTAGATTTTCAGTAAGTACTTGCTTCGATGTGCAGAGTGTTCCCGTGAGCATTTTGTAGGGCTTGCTAGCGACCGCAGCACTTCTAGCGTGGTTCTGGCGCAGGTTGGGTGAGGGAATAGGGGGTAAGTCGCAAAAAAAGGAGCAATAGATACACCATCTCCGCAGGTCGAAAAAGGAGACGACTTTAGAACTCATCTACCGGCGGATCGAACGAGTCATAGAGTTGAGCGGGGACGTTGTGGTGGACATCGAGCAACTTCAGGCTATTTTTGTGTTAGCGCTCTAATGTGCGCGGGTCTTCAGGTGTGTTATCGATCGTTCACGTCTACTAAAATGTAAACCCTAATTGCCATAGCACATAGTCTCGTCTGTCACCCTCCTTATCAACAACCACGGTTTGATACAGTGGACCCATTTCAATCTTTCCCACGCCAGGTATCAGATAGCCGATTCCTACATAGGTCCAGTTTTCGCTATATGTTGCGTTCTTTTGTCCCGTTAAGCTGAAATAAAATTCATTGAAGCTGTTTAGATAAAACTCACCGGGATCAAGCTCCTTCCCCTCTAAGGGGATCGAGTAGCCAAGCTGGTATCGAACGCGAGTACTCAGAGGGTCTCCTCCTGTTTTTGTATTGTGAATGAAGCGCTCCTCGTATCTCACCCTATGAGTCATTCGCCCCCCTTTAAGGTCGTGAGCTCCAAGAATCTGCTGCCAAAGTCTGTTTTCGTTCGAGTATTCTGAAGAGAAGGGATTGTTTCTTTGGAAGACGTATCCTAAAGCCAGGTTGAGGTCCGGTGAATATTTGTAGATCAAACTTGGCTGGATATAGAGCTGTGTATCTCGTTCGGGAATGTCTCGTCCTTTGAAAGTTGTGTTCCTAAAATTGTATGTTGTTGAGGCGAAAAGGTTGTAATCGAAGGTATCGGTAACCTTTCCCGTTTTCGAAACAAAAGGTAGAACGCCGTAGAGCGTATAGTCATCACAGTGAGCTTCGAACTGTGTCAGGCACATCAGAACGAGAGCAGTCAGAAAGGCTTGAATTATAGGAAGTACATGACGCACAGCCCCCCCTTTTTTCTTTAAAAGAGCGTCTCTATCTCAGTGAGAGGAATGTCAGTCGCCTCTAGTAATACTCCGAGTTGAGAAAACAGAAGTTGGTAATATCCGGTTTTTCCGTTAGCAGCTGTTAGCTTTATTTCGATGCGTTTAGTAGGAGTAGCGCTTTTAAAGATAGTAGCTATTTCGGTTGAGTAGATCTTGGCGGATGTGAAGTTACTTGAGATGTAATTCCGTATAGCTGTCTGCAGGGAAGTATCCAATGTTTCGAATAAAATATGCTCTTCTATCTCCACGAGTTGACCTACAGGGGTAAAGCGGAGCGTCGAATTTTTACTATCGTTAAACTCTACCTCAATAAACGTGCCGTCTGGTCCTTCTTGGAGAGAATACGTTGCTTGCTGATTGGCATAGTGAGCCTGAACGAAGGAGCGAATGGGTTGTGAGGCCTGTTCCGGTGGGATGTCATGTTCTTGGTACGCTATTGCCTGGGAGGAGTGGCAGGCTAAACACCCTATAGAGATTAACAACCCCAAGACTATCGAAAAGGCATACATACGGGAGATCCAAGAAATTCGACTGTTTAAGCAGAAGTATAGGGCGGCGCGGAGATCTCGGTGCCCGCCACGATTAGACACGTTACTCTACATAATATGGGAGAGCCAGGATCGGCTGAGAGTTTTTTGGTAGGACCCTTTTAAGAGGCACCGTATGAAGGATAAAGGACAGGAAGATCGATTCACTATTGGTAAGTATTTGCTTCGATGTGCAGAGTGTTTCCGTGAGTATTTTGTAGGTCCTACCAGCTACCGCCGCACTTCTAGCGTGGTTCTGGTGCAGGTTGGGTGAGGGAATAGGGGGTAAGTCGCCAAAAAAGGAGCAATAGATACACCATCCCTGCAGGCTCGAGAGAGTGTCAAAGCGATGTTGCGCGGTTGATGGACCAGAGGTACTCCCGTACCAATGATCTACAGAGAGGCCCAGGCGAGAGGCCTCCAGATGTTAGAAATTAAAGGTCGCGGAGAAGAGAATTGCGTTAGCCCAACGCTCGTCACTGCCGAATCGTTTAAGGTGCTCGCCAAGGTAGCCGACCTCGTATCGATGTCCATTAACCACCCAGTATGGTCCTAAGAAGATTCGGTCTCGGTCGTATCCGCTTGATGGTCCCGGATTAGAGTCGTTAAGATTCACCATTAACTCGTCGTATCCAGTAAGACCAAAGTTACCGTCTTGAGAGAGACCATAACTACCGCGAAGTTGGTAACGAGTTCTATTAGAAACGCTTCCAGCTCCAGTAATGAATCGCTGCTCCTGGCGAAGGCGATGCGCCCACTTCACTCCGAGGAGGTCGTGTTTGTATACAACCTGCTGGAAGATTCGTTGCTCATCGATATAGGCACTATGATAATGAGAGTTATAGAAATTAGGTGTCCACGCATACCCTAACATCGAACTAAACGCCTTCGTCCAGTTGTAGTTTAAGCCAACACGATTCTGCACTGTGGAGGCGCGGCTCCAGTCATCTCCCAAACGAGGCTGCGTTTCGAGAAACAATTGATATTTTTTTTCATCATCGAGAGAGATATACGACTGGAACTGAAACCACCCTTGAAAGTCAGTAGGGGTAGAATCTGCTTGAGCATCGCTGTTCCACAGGAGCGCGACAGCGAGGAGTGAAGCGAGTATTTTTTTCATAGCAACTTTTTATTATAAGCAGTCTATAGACCAGAGCAGCGGACGGACTTTATCTCCATTAATTCGATTTATAAACATGTAACCTGTAGATTGGGCGAGTTTAATTGAAAATTTATGAGTAGGCTTCTTAAGGCTAAGAAGATCGATTCACTATTGGTAAGTATTTGCTTCGATGTACAGAGGGTTCCCGTGAGCATTTTGTAGGGCTTGCTAGCGACCGGAGCACTTTTAGCGTGGTTCTGGTGCAGGTTGGGTGAGGGAATAGGGGCTAAGTCGCCAAAAAAAGAGCAATAGATACACCATCCCCGCAGGTCCAAGAGAGTGTCGAAGCGATGTTGCGCGGTTGTTGGACCAGAGATAACCCTGTGCTAATGATCTGTACCAATGATCTGCAGATAGTCACGCGCCACCCAGTCACCGCTATCCAAACAGTGGTTACAATATCAAATGGAAGCGGAGCGCAGGGGCTTTAGAGAGAAAATTTTAACGTCAACCGGGGCAGCGACAAGCATGGAGGCTGGGGCCTCGGTCGGCTCAGAGAAACCATCGAGTCGTAGTGGTTCGGTCGACCAATGACTGCAATCGGCAGGTGAAATTTGATAAGGTAAGTGATGAACTTGCCCGCAAAAAATTTGACCCGAAGGACGAGAGGAAAACAACAGATAACGTTCGACTAGAAACCAATTGAGCGAACCAATTTCTGCGGGTCTGGTAATTTTTGGAGTGGCGTATTCAAATTTCGAACAAGCCGTTCCAGGTAATTTTCTTTGGCTGCTGAAGTTGATGCGCCCCGAGGATTTCGTGCTTCGCATGCTGGCATGCTGATAAGGCAAGTGAAACCCTCGTCTAGCGATCTCCACGGCAATCGGTTGGTCACACTCTAGGGAGAAAAACCAAACTCCAGGGTTACCCATTTCGTCGTGGACATAAGTACGCACGTTGAGTTCGTGAAACCACGAGAGCCACGGCAGCGCAGGGAGACCTGCGGGACGGACTCGTTCCATAAAAAACGGCACCAAACCCAGCCACGCTTTTCCGTCAAACGTATCCACGTAAAGGCCCGCAGGCAATCGAGCGGCAATCAGCGCCGGGTCGACTGGCCAATGAAGAAATAACAATCCTGCCCAACGCTGCAGCATGACAGGAAATTTATGTGGTGCCACTCGCACTGCGAGGCGCTGTTCGGGTGTTGGTGTCATTCGTTACCGTACAAGATCCAAATAATCCCGCCAGTATGAATTAATGTCCAGTATGAAATTAATGCCCAATGTGAAATTAATGTATGGAGAAGTAAGTTCTAAATCTTTCGTTATGGCTACGAATTGAAAGTTACTAAGCGATCACCGGAGTCCCTCCCTACACTTGAGCTGCACGAATGTTCACGAAGGTTGAAGACTTAAGTTACCGCACGCAACCGCATGCAGGTGAGATATTCGTCTAGGGTCTCGGTAACCTCATCGCGTAAGCAATGTATTCAAAGAAATAGGCTAGACAAACACTGGTTGGTAAGGGCAGATTAGTAATGCCATGGTTTAGATTGTTAGGCCTGTACGATAAGGTTTGAGGCAAAAATCTTTCCATTTGTGGTTAATAAAAGATTAGCCAGGCGCTTAATAACTAAGTATCAGACTGCTACTTAAATTTTATTTACCGGTGACGCATTAGAATACCACACTACTCGGCGGCCCCAGTATAGCGTAAGCTACCTTTAATAACCCACTACCTTGTAGAGGGCCTAAAAGAAGGGGCAACTATTCACCCTAAAATGAGCGTGCCCGATTAGAGGTCGTCAAGAAAGGGTGTTTCCAGGGGACACCGAGGGGCCAAATCCGCTTAAACAGCTACAAGTTTATACTGGGGTGAATAGTTGCGAAGATGATTGAAGTTAAAAAACTTTCCAAAAATTATGGTGATTATAAAGCGGTTGATCAGGTCAGTTTTACCGCTACTAAGGGGCAGATCGTTGGATTTTTAGGGCCTAACGGTGCCGGAAAAACAACCACCATTAGGATGTTATCAACATACATGCCGCCCTCTTCAGGCACCGCGTTGGTCGCTGGCTTTGATGTTCTTACCGAAGCTTGTCAGGTTAGACGAAGGATCGGATATCTGCCTGAGAACCCCCCACTCTATGGGGAGATGACGGTAGGTGAATACCTGCGCTTCGTTGGGGAGATAAAGGGTGTTCCCAGAGCGCAACTTAAGAGCCAGATAGCTAATGTTATGGAGCGCTGCTTTATCACCGATGTGCGTAACAAGCTCTGTCAGCACCTCTCGCGTGGCTATCGTCAACGGGTTGGGCTGGCGCAGGCGATTATCCATGATCCCGAGGTTATCATCCTTGATGAGCCAACAAGTGGCTTGGATCCGAAGCAGATCATAGAGATACGACAGCTTATTAAATCCCTTGGGCAGGATCGTACCGTACTCCTGAGCACCCACATCCTGCCTGAGGTTTCTATGGTATGTAACAAGGTGGTGATCGTTAATCGAGGTCGGATAGTGTTCGAAAGCCTGATCGCCGATCTAACCCGCGATAAGAGTCTCGAACAGATATTTCTTGAAAGTGTAAGTACAGATGAGGTGGTTGATGCCGCCTCATGCGTCAATCAGGGTGGTTAGATCAGACTAAACTTAGGGATAAAGATAGCTATGCGAAATATAATCGCAATTTGCAAACGTGAGCTGCTCTCGTTTTTCGTCTCACCGATAGCCTACTTCGTTATTACCGGCTTTACGCTATTGGTTGGGTACTTCTTCTTTAATTACTTTTCGATTTTTTTGCGTATGCAACAGATGTCTCAGGTTATTGCGATGCGGGGCGGGCAGCTTCCGAACCTAAACCAGACGGTAATTGAGGGGGTCTATCAGACGATGATCGTAATACTGGTCTTTCTTGTGCCGCTGCTTACTATGCGCATCGTGGCAGAGGAGAAACGGCGCGGTACATTTGAGCTGTTGCTCACCTCGCCGCTCTCTGTATCAGAGATAGTGCTCGGAAAGTTTCTAAGTCTCGCTGTTATTATATTTGTGATGCTCGGTATCTCTGCGATCTTTCCGTTGCTGCTGATTATTTACGGGAGTCCTGAGGTTGCGCCGATTATATCTGGGTTCGTGGGGGTGCTGCTCTGCACCCTTGGTTTTGCCAGTATCGGGATGGCTGTCTCATCATTTACTGAGAATCAGATCGTGGCTGGCGTTAGTAGTATGGTAACTCTCCTTCTTCTGTACGTTATTCAGGCTCCGGCAGAGTCGCTTGGCGGAGTGGGTGCTGAGATCTTGCGCTATCTCTCACCGATCGATCAGATGCAGGGGTTTGTGCAGGGCGTCGTGACGCTCCGATCCATTACCTACTTTGTTAGTATGATAGTACTAGGATTGTTCTTATCGCAGCGGGCCTTAGATGCCCATAGGTGGCGATAGTTCGGATATTTTTAAGAGATCAGGAATAGCTATGGAGATGGCGCTACGTTTTTTCGGTTATGTCGGTACGGTCTTGCTGCTCTTTGGCGTTCTCGGTGCTGTTATAGTCGGCTCCTTTCTTGAGCAGCCGTTAATCGTTTTGCACCTTGTTTTGGGAACTTTATGCCTTTTGGCGTGGGGTGTGACATCGGGCCTAGCAAACATATCAGAAGCTAGCGCGGTTATCTCGGGGCGTCGTGCCCGCTTTGGCTATAACGCTGCGCTCTACACTGCGGTATTTTTAGGGCTGCTAATCGTTGCTAATGTTTATGTCTCGATTAACGACAAACGCTGGGACCTTACGGAGCAGGGGCTTTATAGTCTCTCTGAGAAGTCGGTTAAGATCGTTGCTGCGCTCGCACAGCCGATAAAGATTATCGCCATTGATGCACCGCAGTCGCAGGATAAGGAGCAGACCAGGGCGCTCCTGAATCTCTATCACTATCAGAACGATAAGCTCTTTAGTTTTGATATTATAGATCCCTCTGCTAGGCCGCTTGAGGTGGATAGCCTTGGTATGAAGCAGGGTAACCTGCTCTACATCGAGTATGGTGATGGTGTAAGTAAGGGCGTTAGTAGGATTAACACAGTTGATGAGCAGTCGATTACGAACGCGATAATTAAACTAACGCGCGGCGCCGCCAAGAAGTTCTACTATGTGCAGGGTCACGGTGAGCCGAATATTCAATCCCAGGCGCAAGGGGGCATGAAGGAGTTTGCAGATGGCTTGGTGGATGAGCATATCGTAATCGAGGGGCTGCTATTGGCCCAGACTGGTTCCGTCCCCAGCGATGCCGCTGCGGTTATCCTTGCAGCACCAAAGAAAGCACTACAGGAGGGGGAGCGAGCAGCATTAATCGAATACGGACAGAAGGGGGGGCGTCTTGTTCTGCTTGCTAATGCAGAGGATCGTGATTCGGATGATGTTAGGATAATCGCCAAGGCGTTTGGCATAGAGGTTGGTCGTGATGTGATTCTTGATGAACAGCTACGGCTATTTGCAGGGCCACAACTTGGTGTGCAGTTCGTTGCGCAGAGCTTTAGCCCGCATCTCATTACCGGACGGCTTAATCAGACAGAGCCGCCGGTTTTTGCGTTCGCTTCAAGCGTGCTTGCTTCAAGTAGCAAGACCCCGGGGGTAACCTATACCGAGCTGCTTAAATCGGGGCCTAAATCGTGGGGCGAGAGAAACCTTGAGGATCTTTTAAATCCCAAGAGCGCCACCGCCATTAGAGACCCGGAGGATCTGAAGGGGCCGGTATCGTTAGCGGTTGCAATGGAGAAGAAACTTTCTAAGCAACCCCAAGATAAAGATAGCTCATTCGTTCCTGAGGTTCGTGTCGTTGTTTTCGGTGACACAACGTGGCTAGAGAACGGTAATTTTAGCCTCTACGGAAACCGCGATTTAGCACTCAACGTGGTAAATTGGGTGGCTGGAGAGGAGGGGGGCGTTGCGATAGGCCCCAAGAGTATCCGCGCTTCCAGCTCACCGTTCTCGCAAGAAACCTATAGCGTTATCCTTGCACTTAGTTTTATTGGACCAGAGCTGCTCCTGCTCTTCGGTCTCTTTATTTGGTGGAGAAGAAGGGTCGCCCTTGTATAGGGTGATAATTCATACAGAGGCTGCAGGATGAATATTAAAAAGACGATCGTTTTAGCCTTTATTCTGCTGCTTTCTGCGTTGTATCTAACGAAGATCTCGATTCCAACACGAGAGCGCGAGGCTAAGACACAAAGCGCCTTTGCTGTCCTTAATCAGAGCGAGATAGAGCGCATAGATCTCTCTACTATTAATGCCGCATTAGGAACGTTTCAGATAGCGCACAGCGTTGACGAAAAGAGGTTAGATGGAGAAGCAGCGGGCGGGCAGTCTAAGCTAAGCGGTACATGGACCATTGTTAAACTTATCGGCGCTCCCCTTGATACTTCCGAGCTAAACTCCTTTGTTACGGCTCTGATTAATCTTAAGATCGATGGGCCGATCGACGAGAAGCAGCTCTCACCTAATTTTTCGGTCTACGGACTCGATCTACCAGCGCTAACCGTAGTGGTTCATAGGGGCAAGGAGCGCTCAACTGAGGTAGCGTTCGGAAAGCTGAATTCTTTTCTCTCCAAGCGTTACGTTAAGGTATCCGGACGAAGTGGAATTTTTCTGGCAGATGAGAGCGCCTTTACCGCCCTTAATAAGGGGAGTAACGATATTCGATCTAAGACCCCGCTTGAGTTTAATGTGGCTGACGTAAGGCAGCTAATTGTGCGCTCCTCACAGGGGAGCGTAACTTTAAAACAACCGGCGGTAGGAGAGTGGAAGATAACGGAACCGCGCGAGCTCTCCGCTTCCTCTGAAACGGTTGGAGAGCTTTTGCAGACCCTTGGGTCGCTACAGGTTTCGGAGTTCCTAGATGGGCAACAGGGCGATCTTGGACGATATAAGCTTGATACCCCAGAGGTTCAGATCGAGCTTACCTTCCGTGATGGACTTACCCATAATAATCGAACTGTTTCTATCTCTGGAGCTCAGAGCCCGAACGTTTTAAAGAATGAACAGGCAGCAGTGGGTGCCTACTTTACCTATACCGGAGCTCCCTCCGTATTTAAAACAGAGAGCGACTCAGGTAAGCAGCTCGCCAAGGGGGTTGATGACCTTCGGGAGCAGAGGCTTTTTAGCTTAACTGTTTCTGATATCGCAAAGGTGCGATCAAGTAGCACAGGGGGCGCCCCGGAGGTTGAGATCGCCGTTAACAGAACAGATTGGGATGTTAACGGAAAGCTAAGCGATCCGGTCTTTGTCGAGCAGATACTAGAGGATATAATAGCGCTCAAAGCGGTTGAATTTCCCCTCCCTGAATCGGTACCGACGAACGCTTTTAAAACGCCCTTTCTTATCTTGAGCATTACTAAGAAGGGCGATCTTAAGGAGCTCGTAACCCTAACGGTCGGAGCCGAGGCTAAGGGTAGGGCTGGCCCAGCCAGATATGCGCGGGTTGGGGAGCAGGGTGTTACGGTGCTTATTTCAGATATTGAAGCAAAGCGGATCGTACTGCACGAGGAGGCTCTTATAGCTGTAATCACACCGATTCCCGCGCTTGCGGTGACCAAGGGCTCCCCGTAACGCGTTCTATACCTGTTTTTTTGGTTTCCCACCTTTTCTCCGAGCGACATGACGGATAATCTCCGGAGTAATGTTCCGCAAGCTTTTCTACATTATACTTACGGCTGGAATCGCCACGACGCTCGTTGCAGCTCTCTTTGGTGGATGGGCATACTATTACCTGACCCGCGATCTACCACGGCTCTCTCGTATTGAGGATTATACCCCGCCTGCGGTAAGCCGAGTCCTTGCACGGGATGGCACCCTATTGGCGGAGTTTTATTCCGAGCGCCGCTATCCAGTAAAGTTGCAGGAGGTTCCGGATATGGTGCGCAAGGCCTTCCTTGCAGCAGAGGACGCCTCCTTTTATAGCCATCACGGGATCGATCCGGTCAGTATCGCGCGAGCTGTTGTAAAGAACATGCAGAGCGGCAACGCCAAACAGGGCGCATCTACTATAACTCAACAGGTGGTAAAAAACCTGCTCCTCACGCCCGAGAAGAGCTTCGTACGAAAGGGTAAGGAGGCGATACTTTCGTATCGTCTTGAGCGACGATTCTCTAAGGATGAGATCTTTGAGATCTACCTTAATCAGATCTTCTTCGGTAATAGCGCCTACGGCATAAAGGCCGCTGCTAGAATCTACTTTCATAAGGAGCTTCCGGAGTTAACCCTGGCTGAGGCTGCGATACTTGCTGGATTACCGAAGGCTCCTAGCAGCGTCTCACCCCTAAAAAATCAGAAGCGTTCCCGTCAGCGCCAGCAGCAGGTTTTAACCCAGATGGTTGAGGCGCATTTTATAACTGAGCAGGATAAGGAACGCGCGCTGCAAGAGAAGCTCACAGTCTATCCCGCATCACAACAGAATATCTTCGCATCCCCGTATTATGTAGGCGAGATACGCCGGGTGTTTCTGGAGAGATGGAGGGATCTTGATATAGATAGCGAGGGGCTCGAGATTACCACCGCGGTAGATGTAAAGGTAGATCAGCTTGCGCTAGGAGCACTAAGAAAAGGGTTAAGGGAGGTTGATAAACGGCGTGGTTGGCGTGGGCCACTCTTTAAGATGAGCGAGTCGGAGTACGCTATAAAATATGGAGAAGGTCTGGTAGATGATAGCGCGCCATATCCAGCTTTTGTTCGCTCAATAGCTAGGGGGTCCGCAAAGCTACTTGTTGGTAAGCAATCAATAACCCTTGATCTTAACGATGCAGGGTGGGCTAGAAAGCTCCTGTTGCGCGATGATACTACCCGCTTCGGACTCCCTGCTGATGTAGTGCGGCAGGGTGATATCATTGAGGTTTCGCTACGAGAGCCCACACCAGATGTTAAGGGGGAAGAGAAGAAACCAGCAAGGTACGTGCTTGATCAGACCCCAGAGATTGAGGGTGCAGTAGTTCTGATCGATCCGACCAGTGGTGAGGTGCGCGCCATGGCTGGAGGATACGATTACAATCAGAGCCAGTTTAATCGCGTTACACAGTCCCTTAGACAACCCGGGTCGGCCTTTAAGCCGGTCATTTATCTCGCAGCAGTAGATAAGTTTCGCTATACACCAGCAACCATCCTGGTCGATGCCGCCCGTACCTTCAAGGTTGGAGATACGCTCTGGACCCCAGCCAACTTCGACGAGAAGTTTCTTGGACCTATCACGCTAAGAACTGCCCTTGAAAAATCGAGAAACCTAGTCTCCGCTGATATCGTTTCACGTATCGGAGTGGAGGCTGCCATTCAGTATGCCCGACTCCTTGGTATCACGAGCCCACTTGGCCGTAATCTTTCGCTCTCGCTCGGAAGTAGCGAAGTAACCCCACTTGAGATGACGAGAGCCTATGGAGTTTTTCCAGCAAAGGGGGTGCTCTTTAATTCGGTCTTCGTGACCAAGATACAGGATAGATTCGGCAAGGTTCTGTACGACTACGAGGCCGAAAGGGTTGGCAAGGGGCAGCAGGTTATCAGTGAAAATAGCGCCTTTATTATGGCGAATATGATGAAGGGCGTAGTTAATAGCGGAACTGGGTATAAAATTAAGGAGCTGGAACGCCCGGCAGCCGGCAAGACCGGCACCTCAAACGATCAGATGGACACCTGGTTTATCGGATATACCCCGACCTGGGTATGCGGAGTGTGGGTCGGATTTGACCAGAAGAAACAGATCGGCCCGAAGGAAACGGGCGGCGTGGTAGCAGCACCGATCTGGCTCTATCTAATGCGTGATTTCTTAAAGTATCAGGAGGACACAGCTAGTGAGTCCGTTCGACGTGAGGCCAGGGCAGAGGCCGAGCGTCTCGGTATCGCATATACTCCCCCAGTTGTAACGGAGCAGCTTGATTTTAGTATTCCAGAGGGAGTTAGCCCATTCTGGGTTGATAAATCTAGTGGCCGGCGGGTCTCGGAGGGAGCAGCAGGCGGGTTCCTAGAGTATTTTATCAATGGCACAGAGCCCGAGGAGGGAGCCGCGCCACTTGATGAGGAATATGAGACGAGCGCTAGTTCGTACCTTGAGTCGCCAGATCTCTAGCGCGTTATGAAGCTAGCGCCCACCCTCTCTAATAAAGACCGTAAGCTTCTCGATCCTATCCCCACGCCGTAGTTGCTTGAGCGTATCAAGCCCAGCAACTACTCGACCGAAGATGGTATAATTTCCATCCATATGGGGAGCGTCTTCCAACAGAAGGTGAAACTGACTTCCACTTGAGCGGCGCTCCGGATTTACCGTTTTTTTTGTTGCAGCTATCGTATCAGGTTTACGCGCCATACCGAGGGTGCCGAGGATATGATTGCGGCGGCTGAACTCAGGTGAAAGGGTATATCCTGGACCACCAAGGCCGTTACCAAGTGATAAGGCGTTTAAGTGGCGGATCTTGACGCGCCCTGCGCCGCGCCAACACGATGTCATAACCCTCTTGCGCCTTGGCGTACAGGCGCGGGATTTCCTCGGGGCGGTCCTGCAGGTCACAATCCATCACCACAACCCAGTCACCGTGGCAGTGATCTAGCCCGGCGGTGATGCCGTAGTGCTGGCCAAAATTGCGGCTGAATTGGATGCCAAGCACGCGCGAGTCGGCCACAGCCAGCCGTTCGATCACCTGCCACGAGCTATCGCCGCCACAGTCTTCGACCAGCAGGATTTCAAAATCTGGGGAGATGCTTTCCAGCGCAGTATTCAGCCGAAGATACAGTTCATCAAGGCAATGCTCGGCCCTGTATACCGGAATGACGACAGAGAAAAGCGGTACAGTCATGCGTTGAAGCCCTTCCATGGGATGTAGTTGGACTGGAAGATGGCAATTTTTTTCATTACTATACAGACTCGTTGTTCATTAAGGATGCATAGAGGGCACCGAGTCAACCGTGGCCGGATACCCCGTAACTCGCTCCAAAACAATCCACCCCGACTCTTTGGATACCTCACGATATGAACGCAATAACGCAATATAACTCAGTATCTGTTTGCTATGCTCGGGTGAGGCCAGAGCAATCTCATAGACCGGGTCGTCTGCAATGACATACTTTGGTCCACGAGAATCTATCCATTCAACGATTGTGCTAACGTCTTTTTTGCGCACCACTTCCATCTGGTCGTACCATGGAAATCCTGCATTGAACCCCCGAAGACGGGCAGATGTTGATATTCCGGATAACACCAAGGTATCAGCTCGAGAATACCTCTCTGTTAGCACTTTCATTTGGGTTTCTAAATTGCTGCTTTTCAACCAGGGAAGGCATTTCCCATCCAAACTGTCCCCCTCATTACACCCAACCCGCTGCCATCGAATCCCTTCCTTTGCGAGAGGCATAAATTGTGCCACCGATGATGCTACTAGCCCGCCGATTAGGCAAGCAACAACCATTGAAACTCCACCGAATTGCGCCGACCGCCGAAACAACAGACTGCCATTGTTTAATGTAAGGCGTGGCGCAATCATTAACACCAGCAATACCAACTCAAACCATAGGTTCCATTCTGCCATCCGGTTCACGTAGTACATGAGCCAAAACAGCATAATGGAGCCAACGGCTGCTTCATAAATATCGGTTGACTGCAAAGTTCCTTCGCGCGCGCGCCAAACACTGCGCAGCACAATTGTAATTGCAGCCAAAAAAATCAAGGAAGCGACCGCACTCGGATTATCAACCATCCCACCATAACCCCCTGTGGTGAATAGAATCAAAAATTGTAACAAACCGCCTGGCGCATCCCCCAGAATCATTTCTAAAAGCAGATTTGACCCAACAGTCAGCACTATTACAAATATCACCATGAACCAGGCCAGTGTTCGCATGGTGCTGATGATGGGTGCTTGGGGAATATGCCCTTTAAGTATGACCGCCACGACGTAACCCACGGTTGTCGCCATACCCGTTTCCGGATTCATAATGACGGCAAGCGCCGCAACCGAGGCAAGCAGCCATATTCGTAATTTTATCCTACGCAGTTCTAAGACAAATACGATTAATGCTGCCAGTGCGGGAACATACCGAATCCCGGATTGGTTCGGGTATCCGACCGCCTGGCCGACATTGCTCAACGTAAAGGCTGTCAGGCCAAGTGCCAACGCCATAATGTATGGGTAGCTTTTCTTGTTTAGAAGATAACTTAGAACACATATCATTGCAGCGGCGATAAGCTGGTTAAATTTCACCGCCCACACTAAGCCAGTAACCGATCCTCCAAAAAACGAAAATATCTTGAGAGCGATAGCTGTTAATAAAGGCATCGCCACCCCATAATTTATACGCTGCACCTTCCCTTCCCCTGAGCAGCAGACAAGATCAAATCCCGGAAGTACTGTAACCGAATAGTGTGTTTCTATATCCCGCAACTCAAGAGCGTTATGGATAAGTAAAGGTGTACCAAGTGGTGATAACACAAAAAGAATGAAGTAACACCCAACGCCACCAATCATCAACCAAAATATGATTCTGCCAGCCAACTGCATCCATCTTTCAGAAGCCAACTTTGACCACGGGTCTTTGTCAATGATCGGCCATCTTGCTCGCAAAACAATTAATGCCGCCGCAACAATAAGAAAGCCAAGAAAAAATGCGTTAGACCAAGAACCCAAAACAATTGCCATGACCATAACCATGATCATTATTAGCGGGTCTAAATGTGTCGCACGAGGAATCATCCTTATGCTTGGGAATAAGAGCGTGATCGCGCAAATAATGGCAAACAAACTGAGAAGTGTCAGGTATAACGTAGTCTGTACTCGTGTTGACTCAAGGTTAAATAAGCGCACGTGGGTTTCGAGTATCGTCGCATCAACCGGAAACCTAAAGAAATGCATGATAAACAAGCCCGCGGTGAATACGAGCATAAAAACTGATGCAACCACAAAAAAACTAGGCTCCATGTTGCTTTCAGCTTTCAATCCACACTCCTATTCTGCTGGATGCGCATCGCACATTCCCTTTTGTTTGCAACGTTGTCGTCGATTACATTTGTCATCATTATGTTGTCCGCAAAATAATTTTATTTTCCAAAGCGAGGAATGCGCTCTCCGGAAGCGGCTCACCCCCAAAAGCCATCGGCTCATAATCGGGGTAGGGGTAATAACCAAGGTTAAGCTCGATTTTCCAGTTTAGGATAAGGATAAAGATAAAGGATAGGAAGATCAATTCACTTTCCGCAAGCAGATGATCTGCGGTAGCGACATTGTAACAGAGCCCCTCAGGTGACCAAAAGTTGTATGGATGTTGTTTGTCGTCGCCCAGATTACCGTTTTCAACCTACCAGAAGAGCACAAAATGAAAGCTCATCTATAGCCTGAGAGGTATCGATAAACTTTGCGATAGCTGGCGGTGCTATGAAGTCTGGGGGGCCCTCTGCCTTGATAATATCTGAAATTGTATGGGTATCTTGAATAAACGCGATGATACGCATAGTGGCCGGCGGGTCTCGGAGGGAGCCGCACCACTTGATAAGGAATATGAGACGAGCGCTAGTTCGTACCTTGAGTCGCCAGATCTGTAGCGCTGTATGCAGTTAGCGCCCACCCTCTCTAATAAAGACCGTAAGCTTCTCGATCCTATCCCCACGCCGTAGTTGCTTGAGCGTATCAAGCCCAGCAACTACTCGACCGAAGATGGT
>Ga0209190_1000592_pt1 | contig 26458 bp, 28 predicted proteins | sample M_140205_XF_Meta_FD_187315 | JGI IMG/M metagenome (GOLD analysis project Ga0209190, IMG submission 187315) | Freshwater microbial communities from Lake Montjoie, Canada to study carbon cycling - M_140205_XF_MetaG (SPAdes) (version 2) | ecosystem: Environmental > Aquatic > Freshwater > Lake...
TATAGACAACTAAAATCAAATAATGAAACAAATAATGAAACAAATAATGAAACAAATAATGAAACAAATAATGAAACAAATTATGATTATAAAATTATTATTTATGATTTTGGTTATGTAATAGAAAATAATTTAAATGATGCTTTAAAAAATATATGTTATTATTTAGATTCTAATAATATTCACGGATTGGGAAATTTATTATTTGATAATATTAAAAATATAAATAAACACATTACTAATAATGACATTAGTAATAATGACATTAGTAATAATGACATTAGTAATAATGACATTAGTAATAATCTCATTAAGGAAGATTTTATAGCAAGATATGTGAAACATAATAATATGAATTATCCGTTTTCAGATAATTTATTAATAACATCTATTAATTTTTGCTATGTTAATAAATATAAATTAAACAATAATTTATTGGATTATTTTATTTCCATATTATTGCTTAATAAGCATTTTAAGAAATATTTATTTTTAAATTACGGCGTATCTACATTTAATCAAGATATTTATTGTAAATGGGTTTATAGTACAAATATGTTTTATATAAGTATATGTGAAAAATATGATGTATTTCATAGCGTTAAAGAATATTTATATGATACATATATCAATAATACCGAATTTGCAGGAAAAATAACATATACAAATAATTATTTTAATAATTTAAAAAAACATAGTAATACTATCTCTCTAAATCATAATGCTAATTCTATTGACATTTAAAGTTATTGACATTTAAAGTTATTGACATTTAAAGTTATTGACATTTAAAGTTATTGACATTTAAAGTTATTGACATTTAAAGTTATTGACATTTAAAGCAAATAGTATATAATATTATATTAGGTTGTTTGCTTAAATCTAATAAATTATTATTATTAATAGATTTCCATACTATCCATCCTGAACCATTACAATAACAACATCCTACACTATTATGAATTTTATTATCTTTAATTGTATCCTTAAAACTTTCTTCACATACATAATTTTTATGTTCATTTTTATGTTCATTTTTATGTTCATTTTTTGAATATTGAGTTTCTTGCATATAATTTTTAAATTTATATAAATAAGGGGATTTAATGGATTTAATGGATTTAGCTAATTTATTATATAACATCTAATAAATGTTATGTGTTAATGTAGTGTACTATTTTATTCAATTTTTTATTATTTGATAAAAAAATTGAATCTTGCTATTATAATAATATATTTAACACAAAGTATAATATGAGTCATAGTCAAACTCAAAGTGCTAACTTTATTTTAGATTTGGATGTATTTTTATCTGAGGTTGATAAAGCTATTTCGAGTGGTAACATAAAATATATTAGAAACGCTATTACAAAATATGAAAATATTTTGGATAAATCTTATATAGTATGGGCGAGTTCTATTGCTTTACAAATTGTCGAGGAACAATTATACGAAATAATAATTTAGAATTTAGAAATTAATATGATATAATATTATATTTACTAATCTTATATATATATAATTAAAGAATGAGTTATGATGAGAAAGATGCTATTGCGTTCCTTGATGCAATAATTAAACTAGGAGACCGTGATAAAGAAAGAGAATATATGAGTGATAGCTTAAAATTTATAAAGAGTAATAGGAAAAACTTTGAACCAATATTAACTAATATTGTAGTCAATTTGAATAAAATAGATTACAAAAAAGAATGGGTAGACCTTATGAATATAATGAAAGAAGACAAGAGTGACGCAAAAGATAATTATAATCGTTGGTTAGAAGAATTGCTAGTTAAGTTGATGAAAAAAGAAAGAATGAAAGATGGTAGTTACAAGGCTATTGATTTTAAGGAAAGTAGGGATAAAAAGGCTGTATATGGTGGTCCCGATGGATATGGATATCATTCTGACTATGTAAAACAAAGTTTAAATGCCATATTAGGATTAGATTCCGCAATAGCATCAGATAAAAAGACTATAGAAAATATGTATCCAATTTTACTTATAGTTATGAAAGCTATGCAAAACAATGAGAAAATGATTAGTTTTGTAGAAAAATTTAAAGAAAATAACAAGGATTGGAAAACTATGGTAGGTATGTTGATTCCTGTTGATGCACAAGTAAGATTAAATACAAAAAAAATGGATATAGCCACAACTAATCAAGTTGATGGTGTTATATTAAATAGAGGACGAATAATAAAAGAATCAGGACTCAAGAAATTTGCGAACGGATATTTTAAAAAACAAATGTCTATAGACCCTGGAACATTAAAAGATTTTAATAAAACGAAAATCGATGTTGATCCAGAAGATATTGAATTGATTACCCAAGATCCTAAAATAAAACTACCTAAAAAAGGCGGTGAACAAAGAGTAAGTAAAAAACAAAAAAACTCTATTGAGACTGCAAAAAAAACAAGAAAAAAAAATAGAAATATTGAAATAATGTAAAGTTACTTTAGCTTTAGAATAAAATTTTTATATTTGCTATTATATATATATATATATAAAATGCCATCAGACAGTGTGGAACCAGATATACAAAAAAAAATCGCAGCTAGCCAAAATAAAATCAAAACTAACAAAAATAGAATCAAAGCCGCAACTAAATTACAAGCTGTTGGAAGGGGAAAAATTACTAGGGATAAAAAACCACCCCCACCCGATAAAGCTGCACAAGAACCTGCTACAAAAAGACCTAACGCAGAAGCTATAACTAAATTACTAAAGCAACAAGCTGTAGCAGAATCAGCAGGACTGGCTGTTGAAAAAATATTAGATAATAAGGGGGTCGTTATTGCTATTAATAAAGCATTCGATGATTTAAATGATGATGAAACTGAAAGTTTGAAGAGATTTAAAACTACTATGAAAAATGCACAAGAACAAGCCACGCAACCTCCTCCTGCTGGTGATGAGTCTCCTTCTCGTGCTGATGGTAAGGCTTCTCCTCGTGCTGGTGCTAATGCTAATGCTGAACTTCCTGAAAAGGATCTTCCTGCTGGTGCTAATGCTAATGCTGAACTTCCTGAAAAGGATCTTCCTGCTGGTGCTAATGCTAATGCTGAACTTCCTGAAAAGGATCTTCCTGCTTCTCTTAATGTTGATCCTAATGCTCCTCCTGGTGATGGTAAGGTTCCTACAGGAGGTCGTCGATCAAGAAGATCAAGAAAAGCAAGAAGAACTAGAAAAATAAGAACAATGAATTATTATAGAAAGAGAGGTAAGACTAAACAAAGAAAAACTTATTAAAAATGATTGTAATTAGCGAAACTATTTTTTATAATTTTTTCTTCTTCATTAGAGAGATTAAAAAAGTTACTTATTAATTTCTCTCGACTTATAGGATTTAAATTTACTAAATTAGGAAACCCTTCTAATTTAGTAATATTTGGTATAAATTGAAAAGCATAGCGTTCCAAATAGCGCATTCTATAATTAGTTGTTGAAAATATAAATAATGCTATTTTAGTAGAGAGAAATGCTTGTATTTGTATTAATTCATTAATAGAATAATCTGCGGTAGTTAAAATATAATTATCTCGTGCACATATTCCGTAGACACCCGAACAATCTAAATATGGAAATCCATACATTTTATGTGCTAATATTAATTTTGGTTGGTTTGCATAATGTTGTATATTATTTGAATACTTAATAATTAATAATGGAGTTTTTTTATACAGCTTTGTGGTGTGAATATTTATGTTAGTATTGTCATTATTTTTATTGTCATTGTAAAATAGTGAGTTTTTTGGCGGGCTATTTGACTTATAAACTTTCAGATGTCCTAATTTATCTACATAAGTTAATAATTTGTTAATAATATTTATTCCATTAGTAGGAATAGGATAATTGGGTCTTAAAACATAATCAATATAGCAATCATTTAGCTTATCATAAATTGATAAAGTAATTTGCTTAGCTTCCTTTGTTTCTTTTGTTTCTTTTGTTTCTTCATTTAAGTGTCCGTAAAAGAAACAAGTGGGGGTTTGTGCTTTATACAAAAATGCTTTTTGTGTTTCGCTAGTTGACAAGCAGTGTAATTTTTCTATGACAAAACTGTTATGTAATAATGTGTAATATAATCCTGCTTTATCTGGTTTTAGCCATAATGAGGGAATAATTAGCGCCAAGTGTCCTCCAGGGTGTAATAGTGACAAACTCTTTTTAACAAAGTCTACATAAATTTGTTTGCCATCATTATTTTTTTTGAGAGATTTGTTTGTAGGTGTTTTTAGTGCTCCATTTATATTATATGGTGGGTTGCCTATAATAAAGTCAAAGCATGTTAAATCTTTGTTTAATAAAAGAAAATCACTAGTTATAATATTTGCGTCTTGAGCGAACAGTTCTCTCAATTTTTCAATATGTGGCGGATATATTTCGCACATAGTGATCATATTTTTTATAATATGACTTCTTCGCGTTTCCAAATTAGGAAATGCGAGCGCTAAATGATTTACCAATCTATTGTAAAGATTTAATGAAAATGCGCCGTTTCCTGCACCAACGTCCAGCCATTTTAGGTGCGGATTTTCATAATAGTGTTTAGGTATTAAATCTAAAATTTTGTCGACTAATGGGTCAGGAGTATAAACTATTCCATAATTGTTTTTGGCGTCAGTTGTTGTTGTTGCTATTGTTGCTATTGTTGTTATTGCTAATGTCATAAAAAAATGTTATTATATTGTGTAGTTATTCTAATTATTATATTAAAACATATTAGAAACATAGTAGCAATAATTAATGATTGCTTGCGCTAAGTGTCACTGCGTTAGTCCATTGTTTGAAGAAAGTTAATAATAAATCTCTCATTTTTAATAATTGAATTGATTAAAGGTTTATAAAATTCTCTGAATGCTATATGGGGCTTATCTTCTTTTAATTTTGATAATGGATACCACTGGATTTGCTTTTTTTCAAATAGTCCGTTGTCATTAATATCAATTTTATCTTTTAGATGTTGCTCGGCAAATTTATTTACATTTGAAAAATAATAGGGCAATTTTTTATCATAATTTGTTTTAAAAATGTAGCTAGTATATTTATCATAACTAATTGAAATAATCATATTGCTTGTAACTAAAGCTTCAAATTCGTTTTCATCGCCTAAAAATCCATTCAATTCTTCTATGCCTTCCCTAATTGCTGTTTCAAATGGTCTTTCACCTTTATGTGCTTTTCCACCAAAATCTCCCCATAAGTTATTATTTCTCTCTTGACCTAATAATAGGAATAATGCTCCTTTATATAGTGTTACTGGTAGAACACCTGCTCCCATTATTATAAATTGATTGGTTATTAGTAAAAATTAACTTACTTTTAAAATCAATTTTTTAGTTTTTGTTTTTGTTTTAAGGAAAAAAAAGATTTTTGTTGTGTTTTTTTGCTTGGTTAAGAGTTGACATAGCTTAGCGCTTAACAATCCGATGACTCAACTGGTTCGACTGTAGTGCTTTTGGCCATCTTGTTTGCATATGTCTGGGTCGACTTCCTTTCATAGAACACAAACGGATTGAGCACTTGAGTTTTGAATGCACTTTTCACCTCCTCACTCTTGAGAACCTCATAGTTCGGGTTTGGAACACGGCTATGAGCATTCTTGTTAACAAGAAGAGGCCAAAACTTGGTCCCACAATACACAAGACGGCTTTTTGTGGTTGGCTCCAAAATGTCTTCACGCAGTGCCTTCGACACATCATTGTCAAACCATTCATCAAAATGAAGAAATGCTTCACGACGATTTTTAACAGTATTCTTAACAAAGTCAACCCTCATCACCTTGCCGATGTTGTGGTCTTGAAACATCTTGATGATGTATTGCTCGCTCGTCTCCGCATCAACAATAGGAATGTAAAGGGAAAGAACGGACATTGTGCTTTGAGTTGCTTGGTATTAGAGTAGAAGACCTTATAATTTTAATGGAAAATTGAAATCAATTTTTTTTATATATAGCAAAATTTATTTAAAAATTGATTAATTTTATTAATTTTATTAATAAAGTTAATAAAGTTAATAAAGTTAATAGTCTTAATAATATTAGTTATGACTAAGCGTAGTAATAATAATGATTATAATAATGTATTTGAACCTATTTTATCAAATAAATATGTATTATATGATATATTTACTAATACTAATAACGGCGATAAGATTGTATTAATGGATAATCATATATGTTTTAATTCAACAATTAATAATGAAAGCATTGGGGTGTTACTAAAGTTTATTAATAACATTATTAATAACAAGCATTTATTTCCTAGCTTTAAAATTTATTTGCATATTAACAGCAAAGGTGGTTGCTTTAGTGAGTTAGTAAATTTTATTAAGTTTAAAAAAGAGTGTGTTCATGAAATCATTTCTATTATTGATAAAGATTGCTATGATAGTGGATTTGTGCTAGCTTCGCTATGTAATTATAGGATTATTAATAAAAATGCTAAAGTGTATTACTCTAAATTTAGTATTAGTGATAAGGGAGATTATTATTGGAATTATTTTAATCAATGTTCGGTTACTAATGTAGTCGACTTAAAGAAATTATTTTATGATATTTTGTGTAATCTTGTAGAATCTAATATAACTCGCGAAAAATTAGATGGTTATTTTCTAAAAAATGATTTACAAGTTTGGGATTGTAAAAAATATAAGAAATTAGGTTTAGCTGATGAGATTGTGTAAGGGAAAATGTAAGGGAAAATGTAAGGGAAAGTAAACATTTTATATCTTTTTCTTTCTTTTTCTTAAAAAATTGATAATAAAATAGCATATTATTATTTTAAATTAATAATATTAATAATATTAATAATATTAATTTATTAATTGCTAATGACGGCAAATATTGAGGACTATTTAAATGCTAAGAATGCTGTTGGTCCTAATGACCTTAATAATATTACTATTTCAACATTAGACATTAAAAAATGTAAAATTATTTTTGAAAAGTTATTAGCTTGGTTAGCTGCCAATCCTGACTATTTAACTATGGCAAATAGTCAGGAATTATATAAGCAATTTGAGCGAGTGTTTAACAAAGAAACTCGATTATCTAAAATAGTAAATATAAAAAAATCGATTTTGCTAAATGTGTTTAATAATCTTGTAGAGCCTTGTGATTTTGATGCTTCACTCCGAGTTCATTTTGATTTATTAAAACTGCTGTTACGAAAAAAACCTATGCGCAATATTTCTGGTATTACAAGTATTACGCTGCTTACTGCGCCATTTCCTGATGGACAAAAATTCAGTTGTAAGCATAATTGTTATTATTGTCCTAATGAACCCGCGCACGAAGGTAATAATTGGCAAGCACAACCGCGAAGCTATTTATATTATGAACCGGCTGTGTTACGAGCAAATCAGCAAAAATTCAAAGCTATTGGTCAAATGCTGAGTAGGCTTGACACATATTTTAATAATGGGCACGTAATTGATAAGTTAGAAATTATTATTGAAGGCGGAACATATACAGAATATCCTGTTGGTTATTTGGAGAGATTTCATAGGGACATATTTTATGTGGCAAATATTTATTTTGACTTGCGTAAATTATATGTAAATTATGATACTTGTGTAAATGACAAGCTGGATTTAGATCTTCTTAAAAATATTCGTTGTCCGCTGTCTGTAGAAGAAGAAATTAAAATTAATAAGACTGCGCGAGTTCATATTATTGGCATATGTATTGAAACGCGACCTGACGCATTAGACGATGAATGGTTGTGGCGATTTAGGCGTTGGGGAGTTACTCGTATTCAACTGGGTGCGCAACATGTGGATAATGCTATTTTAAAAAAGATTAATCGTGGTCATAGTGTTGAGCAGTTATTAACGGCTATTCGTTATTTAAAAGATAATTGCTTTAAAGTGGACATTCATATTATGCCTGATTTACCTGGTTCAAATGTGGAAATTGATAAGGCTATGTTTGATTATGTGTATAGTGTTGTGTGTCCTGACCAAATGAAGGTTTATCCGTGTCAAACTGTGCCATGGACTGTTATTCAAAAATGGTATAATGAAGGGACCTATATTCCTTATTTTGACAAAGACCCTAAATTACTTATTGATGTTGTGCGTTATGCTATGGAAACTTGTCCTAACTGGATTAGGCTTCCGCGCGTCATTCGTGATATTCCGTGTGGAGTATATGTCGAAGGCGGAAATAATATAGGTAATATGCGTCAAATTATTGATGCTATGTTGCAAGGCGACGGAGTCTGCTCTAAAGATATACGAGCGCGCGAAATTGGTCGTAATGCTTCTTATTATAATAAGGCGGGGACTTATAATTGTTATAATTATAAGGGCAATTGCGGTGACGATTATTTTATTGCTTATGAAAGCGTGGATCAAAAAGCGCTATTTGGTTTTATTAGATTGCGCTGCGTTGATCAAAAAAATAATATGATAATTTTTGACATTCTTAGAAATCGTGGGCTTATTCGCGAGTTGCATGTATATGGCGACACAGTTGCGGTTAATAGTATTGCGAAAAATGGTTGTCAACATACAGGCATCGGCGCAGGACTGCTTAACTGTGCTGAAATAGTAGCTATGGAAAACGGGCTTTATGGTATTGTGGTAATTAGCGGCGAAGGCGTTAAGACATATTATGAAAAAAAAGGATATAAAGAGGTTGATACATTTATGGTTAAAGATTTTTGGTTTTGGCAAGTTATGTTTTATTATTTAATAGCAAAAATAAGGTATTATTGCGGTTTGTGTTTTTAATTTAATATTTTATATTACCATTTTGGTGTTGTTGCTTGTCTTGGTGTTGGGGGGGGCGGGTTAGGATGTCCAGTTGTTGCGTCTTGGTCTAGGTCTTGGTCTTGGTCTTGGTGGCGGTGCATTAGGATGTCTAGTTGCTGTGTCATTTTTTTTATATCATCTTCATCTAATAACATAATAGCCATTGCTGAATAATTATGCAGGTCAATTAGTGTATCTCTTAGCGTTTCGCTATCTACAAGAGCAATCGAGCTATTTGTGATTGATTGTGCGCGTAAAATCTTGTCACCCATACGAACTAATACACCAATTACTCCATAACTAGCAAATGCATCTCCATAATCACTATTTTTTCTCTTAAATAATTCTAGGCCTTCGCTTTGAACTTTTGCCATTTGCATTACGCGATAGTCTGTGTTAGTGTTAGTGGTCATATTAAATATTATTTATGGTTTAGAACAATAAATAATATTTATATCAATTTTATAAAAATTGTTTCTCGTTTTACTTTCCCGTTTTACTTTCCACTGCACGATTTACAATATTTATTTCCTAGAATATATAGTGGTAAAAAATTTCTATTAATAGATGATCCTAGACGCATTACTGGTTGTCCTTGTAATTGTAATCCTAGTTGACTCTGAATATAAAGAGATTGATTGTTTGTTACCTCGCGTTGTGTTTGTAGGTTCATTTTCATAAGCGGCATTGACTCTTTTTAGATATACATTAGAATATTTTAATAATTTTTTAACAATTAGAATTGCAATTATTATTTTGGCTAGTTAGCGAATAATATTTAGTTTTATTTCCTTGTATAGGAATTGATTGACTATTTTGGTTATTTTGTGTTTTTAATGTGGTCGATTTCTTTTTTGCTAAATATCTGTCATATGAATTATGTTTAATGTCAACTCCATAATTTGAGCCTTCTTTTTTCAGTGTTCTGTCGCTTGCATTATGCCAAGCTTTACTATTTGCCTTGTTAATATCTTGTGCTACACTTAAAGAACTTAACACTTGTGTATAATTGCCCGCAGATGTATGTAATTGTTCTTGTATTGCTTTTTGTATTTGAATTGTGTTATGAGAGGTTAAATCATCTATTGGGCTGGTCAATGGTTTTTTATATTTGAAAGCTAAATTATTGTTGCTCGAAAATTGGGTGTTACATTTTGATACATATGAAAAGGGATGTATTAAAAAAGCTGCTTTAGACTCTAAATATATATTGTTGGTTTGGGATGAGCTATTACGAACAAGAGTATCGCTTATGTCGCAAGTTACTATATGATTGCTCTTTACAAAATAGTTGTTTGAAATATCGGGCTTTATTTTACTAGAATTAGAATTGTATTTAGTGTCAGGAATAGGCATATTATTATAAAACTATATTTTTATTTTTTTCTTTACTTTGTATTTACTTTGTATTTACTTTGTATTTACTTTGTATTTACTTTATAATTAAAAAATTGAATAAATTTTAGCAATAGTTTGCTATTTGAAGTTACTTTACTATGGATAAGTTGAGAGAAACAAGGCCTAATAGTTTATATAAATGTGCCTATTGTAATAAAAATTATGTTCGCAAAAGTGCGTATAATAATCACTTGATAAAATGTAAATATTCGTGTGGTCATTATAAATCAAATGCACTACCTTTAGAAACATTATCTCTTGAAAGCTTGTCTAGAGATGTAAATATACAAAATTTATTTACTATGGTAATAATGTTACATAATAAATATGAAAAACTCGAGTCAGATTATGATGAATTGAAAAAATATGTATGCACTGTTAAAAATAAGATAAATATATTAGATTATTTGAACGAAAATTTTAAGGATGACTATTTGAAAGACGGCGTTACTATTACGAATTTTATGGCTAATCTAGTATTAAAGCAAGACCATTTGCAAAAAATATTTAAGCATGATTATGTTGACGGAATTTTTAATATTATTTGCGAATATATTGACACTTTAAATGTTAAAGGAACATTGTTACCTATTAAGTGTTTTAATACTAAAGAAAATGTGTTATATATATTTGATGGAGTGGTATGGCTAATTATGGACGATACTTATTTGCGTGCCTTCATAAAATCGTTTGACAAGAAAATATTAACATTGTTTGTAGAGTGGAAAGTGAGCGCTGAAAAGTCTATTGATGCGGAGATTTTTGGAGAGATTTATATTCAAAATATGAAGAAAGTTATTGCTGGTAATTACGAAAAGAAAAATCCGGCGCTAATGATTAAAAGCCGCCTTTATAAACATTTGAAAATTGATTTAAAGAGCATTGTTCATTATGATTTTATTTGAATGTTTCTTTAAGTGTTTCTTTAAGTATAAAAATTATATATAATTGCTATTTGTTATTTATTAATTGGATTAATTACTAAATATTCAGGTATGCTCGAGTTAAAAAATGTTCGCATTATTAATAATAGAGACATTATATTTGATATCCAACACCATAAAGACCCCCAAGTATTAGTTTTATAATAAGTATAATAAATTGCAAGAACAATTATTGCATTTATAGCAAATATAAAATATTTTTTTGCATATAATAATATTACTAAATAAAATGTTAACCATATTATAACAATAAGCGGTGGATATTTTAGCCAATTCCAAGCCAAATGGCCATTAGGTGCTTTTTCCATTGAAAAATCATTTTTTATTGAAAAAAAGATTAAGGAAAAAAATATAAGATACAATGTTATCAATGTTGCTTTTATATTGAATTTAACATTATTTGGTATTAATATGATTAATAGCGGTTGCATAAATATTAAAAATAGTCCTAACTGTGATAACAATCTATTTATTTTTTTATTATGTAAATGTTTCCAAGTAAAATATTCTAATAACTGTATTGAAATAAATGAATAGAAGAATAAATATTCATAAATGTTGATTATATTATTAAAATAAGCAAAGTTTACTGCAAAAAAACTAAATAAAAATGTGTTTAATGATACCCTTTCGTTCCAACACATATATTTATATATATATTTATACTTGAAAAAAATTGATTTGTTAAGCTATTTATAACTTATACCTTATAGCTTATACCTTATAACTTATACCTTATAACTTATACCTTATAACTTGTGCAATATGTCTTATAAACTTTTGCTAAAAGTGTTACCTCTACCTAATGAGATTGTGGATATTATACATGAGTTTATGAAAGTAAACGCTGCTAATGCAATAGTTGCTTATTTTAAAAATACTAAAAGGCGATATGATGTATTTGTATATTTGTCCCATTATAGCATTGAATATATTTCTGAGCAATCAATATATTCAATAAATTCACTATATAATGCAAATTTTGCGGTGTGGTCTAATGCTAAGGACAAGGTGATTGAAGATTTACATAAGCATTTAGTGTTTATGTATGGCGCGCATTATTCGCGAACTAAATATATGAGAGATGGCTGGGCTAATGTGTTGGGCAATGTTTCGCAAATTTTAATGTATTACTATAATCGATTGGCGTTTAGCGACAGTTTGAAAAAGAAGAATAGTAATTATGTTTATTTAAAAGCGTGTATTCAGCTATGGTTTAAGTTATGTCAAAAATACAATTTATATTTAGTATTGTGTTATTTAAAGAGTGCTAAAAGAGTTAATCGTAATGACAAGGCAATCAAATTGCGAACTATTAAAAACTTTGCGGAGTTTAGACTTGCGCCGCTTGTTACTTACTCCAAGATGCCTGAAAGTATATATAATGAATGTGGTTTAATGCGTCATCATAAACTATTGCGACTTAATGCTTACGAGCGGCAAATTTATTAGTTCTGTCATTATGTATGATATATTATTATACATATGTTTTATTAATAATAATCTTTTTTTTTGTTATTTTTATTGTTGTCATTATTTTTATAAGTTTAATGCATTATAAATAATGCATCTCTCTTTATCTTGAATATGATTTGATAAAAAAAATTGAATACAAAATATTTCATTGTTTGTAGTGGTACAAGAATAAGGTTAAGAACATATAAAAAGGACTTAAAGAACTAATTATGGTGGCCGCTAATGCTAGATGCGAAGCTATTACGCTGAAAGGTCGCAGATGCCAAAAAGCGTTCAGTTTTGTGTGTAATAAAACGATGTGTTGTTATATTCATGCTTACTCATATTCTTCATATGCTTTAAGTATACAAAAAGCATATAAAGGCTATCGTGGGCGCAAATGCGTCAAGTTGCTTGCTAAATTGCCCTGTGATATTCAGCAAAAAATCTTATTTTATGTAAGACAACCTTATTATAATGCTAGGAAAAATAAATGTATACAAGCAATACTCTGTAAAAAATTTGTTACGATGTTTGGAACACCCAAAAGTATATGGTCCGGATTTGTTGTGACTAATGTAAATACGTTTTTAGGCGATTATAAATCGCGCGTTTTAACAATGAATAAAGCACAATTTAATGACCATCTTTTAGAAATTGCGCATTTATACAAATTATATATAAAATATATAATTATAAGCGACCCTAATTATGACAATATGTTATATCATATTACTAATATTGTAAATAAGCATATACAAGAATGTCTATATTATTATCATCGTGTAGGGGGACCTTATTTGTACTCTGATGCTGAAATGGCGTTGCTTCATAATAATATGACTAAATTACAAAATAGCATTAGTGTTTATAAATTTGAATATAAAGAAAATATAAGAATATATAAAGAGTTGCGCTATGGTAGTTTGGTTTCATAAATGATAAATGATAAATGAATAAAATTGAAATTCTTTTTTTTATTTTTTTATGTTTATTATTAATAATTATAAAGTTATTATATTTAAAATGAGTAAGAACAAGGCTAATGAAGTAGCGACTTGCGGAGTATGCTGTGAAAAATACAATAAATCAACTCATAATAGAGTTGTTTGTGAATTTGCTGGATGTGCTTATGAATCGTGTAAAGTTTGCGTAAGAAAATATTTGCTTGGAACAACAAATGACCCGCATTGTATGAATTGTAAAAATCAATGGACAAGTAAGTTTATGGTTGAGAGTTTAAATAGAAGTTATATTGATAGCGATTATAAAAAGCATCGCAAAAATTTGCTGGTTGATAGAGAGATTAGTAGAACACCTGAATTAATGGTTTTAGTTGAAAGGACAAAACTAGTTGAAGAAGAAACAAAGGAGCTAAATTTAATGATGAAAGAATTTGAGGACTTGCGAAAAATGGTTAACACTATGCGTATTAAAATTGGTGAAAAAAATATGCGCATTTTTCGTATTCGAAATGGTGAACATGCCGAGAAAGATGAGCGCAAGAAATTTATTATGCCTTGCCCTGGTGATGATTGCAAAGGTTATTTGTCGAGTCATTATAAATGTGAGTTATGTAAATTATATGTATGTCCCGATTGTTTTGAAGTTATTGGATACAATAAAGAAGACGCGCTCCATGTATGTAAGGAAGACAACTTGAAGAGCGCTGAGTTGATTAAGAAGGAAACAAAAGGCTGCCCTAAATGTGGTGTACGAATTTTTAAGATTTCGGGTTGTGACCAAATGTGGTGCACTGAATGTAAAGTGGCGTTTAGTTGGAATAGTGGCAAAATTGTTATTGATGGGGCTATTCATAATCCTCATTTTTATCAATATATGCAAAATAATAATGCTGCCGGTGTAGCTCCAAGAAATCCTGGTGATGTATTATGTGGTGGTTTATTATCTATACATAATTTAAAATTTATTCAAGCGCATTTAACTAAAGCCTCGTCTATTGTTGCTGCTGCTAGCAATAGCAATGAATTTACTGGGCTTCTAATTTCAAATCCTGTTATTAAAAATTTTATTCAAAATTTGAAGACTAAACCGACGCGAAAATATGTTGATTTTAATCTAGATGATGCGCTAACTAATGTTGTTTTGATGGATGAGTTGAAATATATACTTTCGCAAAATTCTATTTTTGCGATTTTAAATAATATATTGTCTAATCTTCACCGTGTTATTAATCATATTACAAATGTTGATTTAGAGAACTGTAGGCGATTAGTGCGACAATTTTTGAACCACGATGAAATAACTGTTCAGTATATTTTAAATCGCAAGTCAAAAGAGGATTTGGCTAATGCTATTTATAAGAACGACAATGAGCGAAAAAAGAATGTTGAAAAGTTAAATGTATATGAGCTATTAAGTGTTGTGGGTATTGAGCGATTTAATGAATTAAATGAGTATTTTAAATTTAAGTCGGGCTTGACTGTTAATTTAATCGTGACTTTTATATATGAAATAATTAAATTAACAAATGAATATAATCAGCTTATTGAGTATTGTAATAATCAGCTTATTACAATTAGTTATACCTTAGGGATGTCTGTAAGTACTATTATTTATGATGATTATAGCTATAATAGTAAAAGTAACAAATTTACTTTAAATGAGTATAATAAAATCAAAAATGGAGCTGGTCCTGGACCCGGAGTTGGTCTTGGTCTTGGTGTTGAAAAAAAAGAGAACAATGAAGAAGCCTCGTGTAGCTATATAAATAATAATTAATTTATTTTAAGTAATATCCTTTAATATGTGTTGTTGCGTAACATGAGGGAGAATAATGCCCTTTTCTTCCGCATCGATAGCAAGAATTACTATTAACATCATTGTTATGTTTTGAAGAACATTTTTTTTCGTGGTACACACATTTGCTTTCTTCGTCAAATTCTTTTTCGCAATATTCACATACCCAAACTTCTTCGTATTCGTCGTCACTACATGTTTCCCATCCTTCGCTAGTTTCACATTGAACACACTCATTTGCAAAATGTCCCGACTCTCCACAAGTAAAACATTTATTATTTGTGCTATTACTCATATGTTGTAAAACATCTGTTGTTGATTTATCTAAATTTACTTTAGTAAATGCCCCTCCACGAACATTAGCAATTCCATATTTATCCATATATTGTCTTGTATATTTGTCTTCGTCATAATCACTACAATCAGGTATAAGTTTTATCACTTTTAGCGGTTTATATTTTTGTGTCCACGCAGAACCATTACCATTACAATGATTTTCTAATCTAAATTGTGGATTGTTTGTTTTTCCAATATAATATTTTCCTTGTTCTAATTTGAGAACATATATATAAACCATTATGCTGTTATATTATTATTGTTTTTAAATAATAATAATAATATAAAAAAATTATAAATAAGTCAATTTTATGTTGTTTTGTGTTGTTTATTCTATTTTTTGTTTTATAATGTCTAATGTTGATTTATCTAAATTTACGTTAGCATATGAACCGCCTCGAACATTAGCAATACCATATATTTTCATTAAGTTTAATGTAACTATGTCTTCTTCATAATCATAACAATCTTCTATAAATCTTGTTACTCTTAATGGTTTATATTTTTGTGTCCAAGCTGCGTTATTATTATTTAAATAAGATTTTAATGTAAAATAACTATTAGTTGTTGTTCCAACATAATATTTTTCGTCTTCTAATCCGAGAATATATATATTAATCTTTTTAGTAGTAGTTTTAGCAACGGCTTTAGTAACATCTTTAGTAACAGCTTTAGTAACGGTTTCAGCAACGGCTTTAGTAACGGTTTCAGCATCGGCTTTAGTAACGGTTTCAGTAACATCTACATATTTTTCTAAGAAATCGTCTAATGTTATTATTTCTATTGTTCCGATTTTTTTGGCGTTTTCAACTTTTGTTGAAGTGCTTAAGCTGTCGCCTATTATTAAAATATTTGTGGTTTTTTTAACACTTGTTTCAATGATTGGTCCAAATTTAGCAAGTAATTTTTCCAATTCTTTTTTTGTATATTTTGATGTTTTATCAAAGTCTGAAAATACTATTATTTTATTTTTTAAAATGTGGTCTTGTGTTACTTTTGCTTGTGTTGCTTGTGTTGCTTGTTCTGTTGCTGGTTCTGTTGCTTCATCTTTTTTAGTTTGTGTTTCTTGTATTTGATAGTCTGGTTTAATTAATGTTATAAATTCAACAAATTCGGGTATTGCTTTTACAAATTGTTCTGCTGTTTTTTCTCCAATACCTTCAATAGCACTAAGCTTGCTTATTTTTTCTTCCATAGTTGCTTCTGACGTTAAAATAGTGGGCTCTGTTTTTAAGATTTGATTTATTGTTCGCTCGGCAACTCCGCGTCCAAATATATTAGATGCTGCTGCTATTTTTGCTACACTTGCTTCTGCGAGTTGTTTTTGCATAGATGTTTTGATTTTTGTTGCCATCTTTTTTTGGAATCCTTCAACATTCATTAGCTCTTCTAATGTTAAATTTATTATTTTGTGAATTGTATCTGCGCCGCTATTTATGATTTTTTCAATATTTTTTTCACCTAATCCTTCAATTTCCAAATCTTTAAAGAATTTTGTTATTGATTTTACATTAACTCGTGAATCGGTTTTGATATTTTTTAGTATAATATCTACATTTGTAGAATTCCATACATAATCGTATTCTGTTGTGCTGGGCATTATTGGATTTTGTGCTGGGACTATTACTGATGTAATTTTGGGTATTACATCTCCGCTTCTAGTTAGACTTACTAGTGCTCCTAATCCAATATTGTTGTCTACTATAAATCGTGCATTTATGCCGGTTGCGTATGTTATTGTTACGCCACCTATTGTTACGGGTTCAAATTGAACGCGTGGTTTTAATAAACCATCTTTAGATACTGCCCATAATACATCTAATACTTTGGCTTCTATTATTTGGTCTGTTAATACCATTTTAAAAGCAAATGCGTGCTCAGGATTTTTGCTTTTACGCTCGTGTAAATTATCGTCAATACAAATTATGCCGTCTATGGAGTATTCATAAGTAGTTCTAAATTCGATTAATTTATTGGATAAATAGTCATTTGTTAATTCAGCATAGTCAATAGCTTGAATGTTTTTAACAGTTGCTACTTTTAATTCTACTAATTTATTAAATTGTTCTGATGGTTTTAGATTTTGGGGCATTATTACTTCATAAGCTACAAAGTCAATATCTTTTAATATGTCTTTTTCCACTTGTGTTATTTTTTTGCGATTAACTAGCCCTGCTATAAAATTTCGCGAATTGCTAAACTGGCCTTTATACTTAAATTTGAAAGTTTCTTCTTTAATCATTAATTCGCCTCGCAGTGTTATATTCTTTTGGGTTGGCAAATTTAAATATGGAAGTATGTGATTAATCAAAAATCCGAACTTACCGTCGCCTTTTTTGTATAAATTAGGTGTACCTGTTTCTGTGCTATATAATGCGCTTACTCCGTCGACCTTAGCCGATATTACATAGGGTCCTTTGTATGTTTGTTTGAATTTGGTTAGTGCGTTTGTATCGGGTTTTATTTTATCCATTGACCACATTTCATATGGGAGTTTTACTTTTGTGCTGTCATTTTTTATTTGTGTTTGTTGGTCATTAGCTAGAGCATTTGTTGGGTCCTTTTTCAATATATATTCACGTAATATGTCATATTCGTTGTCTGTTAATAGTGTGTTTTCTTTAAGTTCTGAAATATAGTAGTTATCGATTGCTTCTTGTAACATTGCTGTTAATTCGTCTAAAGATAAAATTGCTAATGCTGTTATTCCTTGTGATTTAAATTTATTTAGATTTTCTAAGATTTCTTCTTTGATTTTTTTTGTAAACTTTTTAAGTGTGTGGGCTTTTGAGCTAGATAGTCTTACTTTTAATGTATCTTTTTTTGGTGTTGTTGTTGGTAGCGTTGCTATTACTGGCATTGTTGCTATTGTTGTTGCTATTGCTGGTTTTGTTGTTGTTGCTGGTGTTGTTGCTATTGCTGGCAGCGTTGCTGGTGTTGTTAGCGTTGCTGTTGCTATTGCAGGTGTTGTTGCTGTTTCAATTTTTTCTTCTATATGTTTTTTTATTTCTTCGAGTGGTAAAGTTAAAATAACTGAATGCTCATCATGTCTGTGTTGTGGTTCTTTATATTCCATACATAAGAAATCGAATATGTGTTTTTCTGTTTTGAATAATAAATTTTGAATTTTTTCTTGCTTTACTTTTGTTGCGTGTATTAATTTATAAAATCCGTGTTCACTCAATGTTAAATTTACATTTAAAGAATGTTGCCTCATTGCTGTGTTAAATTCTTTTGACCCTGTAAAATATAGTAATGTAAAAGGGTAATCTTCTTGTGGCGCATATAGGAAATCTATTCGTCGCGGAATAGCTTTTGCTACTAATTTTCCTATTGTTAAGCTTTTTGTCTCTCCGCTTGATAATATTTCAAGTAAAATATTTTTGGAACGTAATTTTTCTATGAATTTTACAAAAACTTTTTTATTATTATTGTAAGAGGTGCATATTAAATCAATATCTCCCGAACTCTCTGCTTTACGTCTATAACTACCAACTATTTCAAATCTATGATTTTCCTCTAATTCGTTATTTTCTAAAATTGTTTCATGAAAGTTAGTTTCAAACACTAATTTGAATTCATCTATTTCATTTCTTGGAATTCTTTTTAATAAATCATCATAATATTTGAGACCTATTTGTTGTTTGCTATTCAATAATGGTAACTTATTTTCTTGTAATTCATTTTGTCGTTCTCTAAGTTGGTCTAATGTTACAATATTTTTCGAATTTACTAATTCATTTGCTTTTACATGACCTATTCCGTAAATATTTGTAAAAATATTTACTGGATTATTCTTTTCTTTTTCTATTGCTTCTAATGTTCCGCTTTTTAGGAATTCTTCGTATTTTTCCAAAATTGTTTTGCCTATGTTTGGTAAATTTAGTGATTTTAATTCATTTGCGGAGTTAATAGTTAGTGCATTTGGAGACGACATATATTTTTTAAGTTCATTTACTGCTTTTACATATGCTAATGATCTAAAAACTTCGCCTTTATTTTTCATAATTATAGAAAGTTCATTTAGAAGTTGTATAAATTCTGTAATATTGCTTCCACCAAACATACTATTATTATTATTAGAGGTTAAATCTTTAGGTTTTTTACTTAATGTCAATTTTTTTATATTTTGTTATTTTTTTATTGTTTAATATTAAGTAATAAGTAATGACTGTTAAAATTAAAAATAGTGGGTCATATATTTCTAAGATTAATGGAAAACAACTTATAAATAATCAATATGCTCTTGATATAAATAGCGATAGGAAGAAAAGTAAACAAGTGTTAGGTATGTTTAATAATAATGGCCATATTGAGAGAATGCATGATAGTTTACAAAATTATATGAACAAAATGAGTTCTAAAAATCAATCTATTTTTGATTTACTGAGGAATGAGCGTAGTGAAGTAAATAAAATTCCTAATATAGCTATAAAAATATTAGATAACCCTCCACAATCTATTATGTCTAGTCCTAAAAAAATGAAACAAAATACAAAAAAATTAGCAATTACAAGCAATCATAATGGTATTTCTTCAAAATTATTTGATTTTACTAATATTGGTCCTGATTCTGGTCTTGGTTCTAGTCCTCAACTTGGTCCTAGTCCTGGTCTCGGTCCTCAACCTAGTCCTCGTACTCGCCCTCGTCCTCGTCGTGCTAAGCAATCGCGTAAAAAAAGAAGAAAGAGAGTTACTCATAAAAACGGCAAACGTTTATAATTCTAATTTAATAACTTATATACTTTTAGAGCTTTATAAATAGTATGATATTCGTCGTTCTTTTTATTTTCTTCTATTTTTTTTAGTATGTCTTTTTTGTTGTGTAAATTTACATCTAAATTATTTACATATTTCTTGGAGCAATATATGATATTATTATCATTATAAATATATTCGATAGCTAGTTCTTTTATGTGTATTATTAATTCGATTATAGTAACTATATTTTTTATAGCGCTAATATCTTCGCTAGCTATTTCAATTATTGTGCTACAAGAATTATTCTTTACATAATTATTTACACCGCTTAATTCATAATCATTATATAGCAATGAATTTGGGATGTTTGATGCTATATTTTTTAATAATTCATTATTGAATGAAATATTATTTGTATTTTTAAGATCGGTAATAATTGAAATAGTATAACACATATTTATATAGTATGTAACATATTTATATAATATAAATCTTATTGAACTAATAATATTTTAATAATATTTAAATAATAGTTATTAATACTAATAATAACTATTATTAATGCAAAATTTTAAATATATTACTCTGTTATTTGGTATTGGTATTGGTTTTGGTATTTGTAATACTAACTGTTCAAATCTCTCAAGTTCTTTAAATTATAAGGCAAATATCTCTGTTTTTGTTTGTGATTCTTATCCTATGTATACTTATGAAAATAATTATGAAAATAATTTTTCTATAGTTAGATATAGCTATAAAGAAACTGTATTAGATAATTTTATAATAAATGTTTTATATGTTTTAAATCTTATAAATATTGATATTATTATTGATATTTTATCGCTATTTTTTATTGTCTCTTCTTCGTTGTTGTGTGCTCTTGTGTTTGTTTCGAATTATGTATATTCAAGTATGATAAAAGATTTTGTTGATAATTATAACATACATAAAAATATGTATGAATATGATCCTTATTTATTTGAATACTTAGATGAGTTTAATAATATGAAAAGTTCTGTGTTAAGTGTAGATTTTTTGAATTCATTAAAATATAAATTTTTGAAACATAATACTCCAAAGGGAGAAATAATTATGAATTATAATCATTTATATTCTAGTTTTGATTATTATTGTAAAAAATCTAATATTATTGAGTTTAACTATTTGGATGTTGTTTCACGAATTTATGTTGTTAAAAATAACTGTAAAAATATATATATTGATAAATCTGAAAACCGTGATTATGGACTTGTTAATGATAATGATAATGATAATGATAATGATAATGATATTATAAATGATGACACATATAAAGATGTTGCTAAAGATGTTGACGTTGCTAAAGATGTTGACGTTGCTAAAGATGTTGACGTTGCTAAAGATGTTGACATTGCTAAAGATGTTGATGTTGATGTTGACACTGCTAAAGAAAGCGCTATTTTTTACAATAAATCAAATAATAAAGTTAAACCAAATGAGAAGAATACAGATTATGTATCAAATACATATAAATATAAAGGTACAATAGAAGAATTTTATAGCTATTGTGAAACTAATTATTATAAAATACATTATAGTAATTTGTTAGAAAATAGTGACAATAATTATTCTATTATATTTTCGATTGATAAAGAGGAGACTGAGACTCCGCAATATAATGCTTCTAAAAAAAATAATATGAGGTTTAAAGAATTTAAAAAATTTCAAAAATTTTAATATATAAGATATATATCTTATAAGTATGAAATCTAATTATTTAAAAATAGACAATTATTTTTATTTGTATTTATTTTTGATAACATTATTTTCTATTAGTTCTCAATACTTATTTAAAAAAATACAGAAAAAGGAGCTCTCGAATAATTATTTAATTTTTGGACTATTAATGTATTCATTGTTGGGTTTTGTTATATATAAATTATTGCATTATGGTAATATATTAATATTAAATATTATATGGCATTTAATATATTTTATTCTTTTATTTTTGATGGGATATTTTATATTTCAAGAAAAAATAAATTTTGAAAAAATTATTGCCTTGATTTTGGGTTTTATTAGTTTATTTATTTTTATGATTTACGGGATTGATTAAGTGTATTTGTGTATTTAATGTAACCGATTGATTTTTCTAATGAAAATGATGTTTCAAGTTCTCTAATAGAAATAGCTAGAGCTTTATACTCTAAAGGATTTAATGTTTCTATATAATTTTTCAGACTACTATTTTTTGATTTAATAATTTGAATTAATTCTTCACTATTTGTATTTTCCATTATATAAAATTATATAACATTATATAAAATTATATAAAAAATTCAATTTTTGTTTATATTGTAATTTTGAATGAGTATATTACTTTTTTTAAATCATTATTGCTATAGCTATAATCTGTTATTACATAATCGTTATTTATTAAAAATTCTGTGAATTCATTTAGTTCATCTGGTGTTAACAAATTGCTATAGTATTTATTATTTAAATTATGGGTATTTAATAAAGTATTATTTATAACAATTGAGCACTGTGTTGTTATTAAATCTCTCGATGATGGTTTAGTTACTGTTATCAGCTTTGTATACTTTTTTAATTCTCCTTCTGGGGTTTTACTTAATGTTAATATATTATAGTATTCTTTATATATTGGGTCATATATAATTTCGCTGTATAGTAAATATAAATATGTTCTTTGTGTACTTAATTGTAACATATAATATTCTTATAAGAATTTATTATAATATATAAGAATTTATTATAATATATAAGAATTTATAACAATATATAAGAATTTATTATAATATATAAGAATTTATAACAATATATAAGAATTTATAACAATATATTATTAGATTTATAATAATATATAATAATAATTATGTCTGTAATTCATCCATTAGATTCATTAGAGACTGATGATAGTTCGAAATCTGAATTTTTAGGAGAAGGAAGTTATGGTTGTGTTTATTATCCGGGTATTACATGTAAAGGTAAAAAAAATAAAAACAAAACAATTACTAAAATACAAGAAATAAACTTTTATAGTGATAATGAGAAGACTAATGGAACTTATATAAAAACACATATTACAAACTATAAAAAATATTTTAGTCCGGTCACAAAATTTTGTATTGTTACATTTAATACAATAGAAAAATCAAATTTGGATATTAAAAAATGTGACACACTTTTTGATGAGTATAATAGTCGTGCTAATGTAAATTATGGAGATGAATCTACACTTATTTATAATACTAATCCTATTACTAATCCTACTACTAATCCTATTACTAATCCTATTACTAATCCTACTATTAATAATCAATATATTTTGATGTATTCTTCTTATATAGAAGGTTATACAATTAAAGATTTTTATGTTAAATATAAAAATCAATTTGTTTTTAATGTTTTAAATAGTATATATAATACATTATATGCTATAAGTTTATTAAATCATATAGGTATTGTTCACAATGATTTACATATTAATAATATTCTAATAAATTTGAAAAATTTTAATCCTATTATTATTGATTTTGGCTTGTCTTTCAATATTAGTAATTGTTATAAATTAAATAAAGATTATATTGATTTTCAGTATCTTAAAAAATTTACTTTTGATTATAGAGAAGATAGTTATCATTTTAATATTGAAAAAAGATTTATTAGTTTTATAATTTTTAATAGAACTGAAAATTTTACAAGTAATGTTTTTGATAATAATGACAATAATAATTTAGTAGAGGAAGCAATAAATTTCTTTATTGCTGATAGCTATGATACTTTACATAATAATGAGGAAATTAGCAATTATTTCGATACTAATGAATTTGTTGACTACAAAAAAGCTTTAACAGAATTTTATTATCAGTTTTTGGATAAAAATGAATATCCGAAATATAATACTATTGTTAAATATTTATTAAATTTTGTATATATGTATAATGACTTATACAGTCTTACAATTAATTTATTATATTTATCTTACTTAAAAGAGTATAAGAAAACTCAATCTTTGAATAGCGAAGAACAAGTTATTTTAGAATTTTTTATACAATTATATAAAAAATCTCTTTATCCTCATCCTAATATGCGTTTGAATATTTTAGAAGTACTACATTTATATAGATTTATTATAAAATTTATTAAAAGCTATAATTTGAAAACAGTGAAAAATAGTATTAAGATTGATTTTATTACAGCGCTTGTAAAATTCTTGAAATCAGAAAATATAAGTATAAAAATTGTGTTTTATAAAAGTTTCGCTTTTTTAAATTTTAATTTGCTATGTACCGATTTAATATTTCAAACTATTAAAGCTAGTCCTATAAAGTTATAGTTCTAATTATTATTATTGGAATATGCATATAATAATATTTCTTGTAAAAGTAGTTCATCTTCACTTATTATGTTATTTATATTGTAAGTGTTATTATATTCAGTAAAGTATTCTTCGTTTTCTTCGTTTTCTTCGTTTTCTTCGTTTTCTTCGTTTTCTTCGTTTTCTTCGTTTTCTTCGTTTTCTTCGTTGTTATATTCTTGTGTAGCTTGTGTACTTTGTGTACTTTGTGTACTTTGTGTAGTTTGTCTCTTATTATCATTATTTATTTCTTTATAATCAAATTCATATCTGCATACTGGACAAGTATTAGATTCTTCACTAAGCCATTTTATTATGCCTTTACAATTAAAATTATGATTGCAAGGTAATTTAATTATTTCTTCATTTTCCTCAAAGTTATAACAAAATATGGGGCATTGACTGTTTGCTTCGGTTTCGTTTTCTTTAATAAAAATTTGTGGTTTTAACTTTTCTAATTCATAATTGGATATTACTTTTTTGAATTTGTCTTCACTATTATAAAAAGTACTATTAATGAAATTTTCTAAAAATGAGTTTTCTTCAGTTGCGTTATTTTGTGATACTGTTCTCATCAATTCTATAAGTGAATAGTTTCCGGTATAATAATTTCCGGTATAATAATTTCTATTTGCATAGTTAGTATTTGCGTAGTTAGTATTTGCATAGTTAGTATTTGCGTAGTTACTATTTACGTAGTTAGTATTTGCGTAGTTAGTATTTGCGTAGTTAGTATTTGCGTAGTTAGTGTTAAGAAAACGGTATGCTGTAAATGATATATCATTTAAATGGTCTTGATATGATACATCAAATATTGTTTCCATTAAAATAGATATATTTCTTGATGATATATTTCGTTGTTGTGTTGACATATTTCCTGATGTGTCATTTATACTTATATCGTAATAATTTTGAAACATTTGGTATACCATATTTTCAATATTGTTATACATTATTATATATGTATTTATGATTTTATATTTTTTTTTGAAGTGTTTTTTTTTTCTAAATTAATTTTTCTCTTTATATAGTATTTATTATTCTTATTTGCTATTATAATTAGTGTATTCATAGTTGTAAAATATACTTTTTCGCTGTATTTGTGTTCTTCAAATTGAAAAGTTCTTATATTTGTAATTGCATTTAAGTTATAGAGCTCATTATTATTTGTATTATTATTATTATATAAATTATATAATTCTTCTGGAGATTGTTCTATAGAAAAGTTTAATAAATATTGTAATTTGTAGTCTTTTAGCTCGGTAATACTTTGTATATGATTTATTAATTCGGTGCTTGATAATTTTTTATTTGTTATATTTATTTTTGTTTCTGTACTATTTATTAATTTTTCATTATCTATGAATAATATTAATAATCTTAATTGTGATATATTATCTTCGAATGATGTTATATCATCTGTAAAATCTGTTATATTATCATCTATCTCTCTTAACATTTTAATTATAGTTAATTATAGTTAAAAAATAAATAAAAATTTGGTTTTTAACTATAAAAAATACATTATATGATTTAGGATAATAAATTATTAGGATAATAAATATTTTGCATCTTCGCTTTCTGAATTGTAATCGCTATCATTTTCATTGTGACCATTGGTATGGCTATATTTATATAGTTCTTCTAAAATGTAATTATCTTCTTCTACCATTTTTCTTATAGTTTCTTTATAGTTAGCATAAGGTGATAGGTCGCCTAATATATTGTTTACATCATCT
>Ga0209190_1000595_pt1 | contig 26418 bp, 24 predicted proteins | sample M_140205_XF_Meta_FD_187315 | JGI IMG/M metagenome (GOLD analysis project Ga0209190, IMG submission 187315) | Freshwater microbial communities from Lake Montjoie, Canada to study carbon cycling - M_140205_XF_MetaG (SPAdes) (version 2) | ecosystem: Environmental > Aquatic > Freshwater > Lake...
ACATAGAAAATTCTTAGTAAAGAATTTTTGTCCCTTTTTAAGTATTTTATTTTTGCTTTACTTTACCTACTTCATTGCTTTTATCTCAGCAATCAACTTATCTCCCTCAGCTTTCAGGCTTGGTACCATAGACACAGCGCTCTGCACTTCTTTGATTGCCATTTCTTTATCACCCGAAGCTGCAATAGATTTTGCAAAATTAAGCTTATACAGTACAGCCTGGCTTGTTCTTGTGAGTTGCTTGGAGTCGTGATAGGCACGGATAAGTCGTACCTCTCCCATATAGCGAGTGGCCATTAAAGGTTTTAGAATCTCATCAGAAGTTTTAATATCTCCGGCGTATATAAGAGCTATGGCGTAAAAGAAACGGGCATCGTTGTAATTGGTATCAAGATCGAATGCTTTCTTAAAATACACGACTGCGTCTTTGTACTGACCCATATTGATATACTGAGCCCCAATCTCTAGTAAAACACTTTGCTTGCGAGGACTAAATTCTTCTGCCTTCAAGAGATGATTTATTCCCTCACTCGTCATTTCAGTAGAGGAAGAAGCTTGCCCAATTCGAGTCAAAAATGAACCGTAGATTAGATGATAACGAGTATCGTCTGGAGTGTTATCAAATATTTTTTCAAATTCCTGTTTAGCATGGTTAAAGTATATTCCCTTAACTTCATTAGAAGCATTAGACGACGAAACTGCTCCCAATGTTCCTTGTAGTAGTTGTTCTCTAGCCTCTAAAATACCTGTAGTACCTGAATATGAGAGTGAAGTGTCAAATGAATCAATAGATTTTTTCCACAAAGCCTCATTCCCTTTTTTTTGTGCATATGACTGATATGAAAGGGCCTTAATGAGTGTGCTACTTGAAAGATACGGTGCGAGGGAAAAATAATATAGAGAAACTGCTCCGACAATAACAGCCACAGTTCCCCCTGTAAGAATATACGTCTCATTAGTAATCGGTCTCTCGAGCCATTTAAATGAAAAAACTTTTCTGTCATGAATACTTATAAAAGCCAGCACCCCAAAGAAAAGAATGTAGCTGGTAAGACTATCGAATACAAAGAGATTATGAATAAAATAGGCAATAAGAAGAGCGGTCAAAAGCACTTTGTCCGAGAATAGGAAATAAAGATCTTTTTCATGAGCACGAGATCTCCAGATAGCAATAATAGCAGTAACAAAGAGAGCAAGATATGAAAGAAGACCAAGAATTCCACCTGCAATTAGCCAATCAAAAAATACATTGTGAGCACGATCAAACCACTGCTCCTGGTCGTAAATCTTTGGATCGTAGTATTTGTTGAAGACATAGTTAAAATTATCTTGTCCCCAACCAAGCACCGGTCGTTCCTTAAAACCTTCGTAGGCAATACCCCATATTCCGAAACGTCCTTTTCCTTGAGTTGTTGTAAATTGCTCAAGACTAGCTTTATTAAATGTAGCAAGTTGTGAAAAACGGGCTAGAAGATCATGACTTTTTATAAATGAACTTTCTTTAAAGGTAGCTAGCGATCCAACTGCAAGGACAATGATTGCAAGAACTGAGATACCTAATATTTTTAATCCCCTATGCTTCTCCATGATTGCGAAGGTTATAGCGGTAAAAAATGCTCCCGCAGCTAGACCAAGAAGCGCTCCTCGTGTTCCTGTATTGTAGAAAATATAAAAATCAAAAAGAATTACTGCTCCATATGTCACACCCACCAACCATTTTGTCATAGCATCTCCTTTTCTCTCTATTACTCTAACCAAAAGAAAACCTGCAATAAAAATATGGAAAAGCATATAAATACCAAGGTAGGTCGAGTTACCAAGCTGTGCTGAAATACGCCCTCCTTCCTTAGCAACCTGCCCAGCAGCAATGAGCCCCATAACCACACTCACCCCAAGAGATGTCTGGAAAAAGCGTGTCCAGATTTTTTCACCCTTAAAAAGGGCTGACATCATTATGAAATATGCAAATAGATGAATAAGAGTAACAAACCCCTCCATTCGCTCATAGTTTGACCAAAAGCTCTTAAAAGGATAAACGCCAAATGTATCTGCTGCCAGAATAACAATAATAAATGCACTAAATGCTAAAAAGATGCTTGTAAGTTTAGGACGATACTCTGGTTGGCGTAAAGCGAGGATCGCGTACAAAACAAAACCAAGCTCAATTAAGACCCTAAAAGCGATGTTTTTCCCTGTAATAAAGGGGAAAAATAGAGTGTTTGAAACAATAAGACCTACAAATGGCACAAGGAAGAGAAGGCTGATAATAGAGTAACGTAGGTAATTGTTGGTCATATGCTAGAATATATCATAATTTATGGATAAAACATCACTCAAACAGCGTATCCCCTACCCTCTTAAAAAATACCTTTTATCACCACTAAAGATAGTTGTGGATGATGTAATTCGATTTATTCAGTTAGCTGTATTTTCATTAATGCGTGCCTATCGTAAATCAAACCGTGTCCGCAAAGGCATTCCTGTATTCCCCACCTCATACAACTTTGTTATTCTATGTATCAAAAATACTATATATGCTGATTTAGCAATTGATAACATTAACTCACTTCACTACTACAACCCGACCCATCACATTACTGTGCAGTGTGATGCTAAATGCTACTCATACCTTTCAAAACAAATTCACAAATTCGACTACCCCTCCAAAATTACTTTAGAGCAAGTTGCGGATGTCACAGATAAAGGATGGCAGTTTTTCAAAGTTGAAGCGATTATAAACGCCGCACAAAACGACAGAATTCTATTTGATGCTGACACCTTTTGGCATGAAGATATTACGATAGACCGTGAAAAAATAACTCTACTTGTACAAAACGGAACCATGCGCGACAAACTAGAAGAGAGGGTTGTAATTGAAAATGTATTTCACAAACCAGAATGGCTGTCATTTATCCACCATGTTGCCGCTTTTGTATCTATTCCAAAGAAACTCATGACACAAGAATTGGCTAATAATATGAGAAAGTTTAATCAGATGGTTTGGGACAGCGATCTAAGCTTTGTACCAGAAAATAAAAGAGATGAAATAAAAAGACTTTCTGAAGAGCTTGCGGTAAACCTTTCCACTCAATTGCACTACCCCAAAGAAATGATTGTGACCCTAAAAGAAGTCGATGGTACAAAAAATCGCACAAAAATGGAGTCGTTATACTATGGGTGCAGAAATAAAATTATAGAATAAATATAAAAACATGGACAGGGCTTCTCTTACATTCAGAACATACCTTAACTCGGCTTATAACCTTATTGGATATGCATGGCCTATCCTGCTTACCTTTTTTGTTACACCACTTGTTGTATTTCGTTTAGGAATAAAAGAATACGGTATTTTTATATTTATCAATACCATCTCAGTATTTATAAACATAATTGATTTAGGAATTGGTTCAGCTATTACTAAGCATTTAGCTACATACATAGGAGAAGACAATAAGAAAGGACAGGTCAATCTTATACGTACCGCCAATTTACTATTCTTTATAATTGCAGTTGTAGGTTTAGTAATCTTTTTAATTATTTCATTTGCAGGAAGCAAATTTTTACCTAATCTTTTTACGGAATACAGACAATATGCACTTTTATTTGCCATTGCTGGTTTTACTTTTTTTGTCGAAAGTGCCAGCCGGTGTTACACAGTCACTCTTAATGTTCTCCAACGATACGACATACTTACAAAAATTAATATGAGTATTTTTACTCTTTCTAGTCTTGGAACACTTTTAATTGTATACATGAATGGGGGTCTGTATGGAGTATTTATTTTTCAGTTTTTTATTGCGCTTATCACTGCGATAGTTATGCTTATCAAAGCAAAGAAGCATCTACCTCTAATGACTGTGCTTTTTTCTTGGAATACATACGAAATAAAAAAAAGTTATTTGTTTGGTCTTGCAAACACAATCAATGGTTTATCTGGACTTGCACTTTTACATCTTGATAGACTGATTATTCCATTCTATGTCGGTCCAAGTAATCTGACATATTACAATATGCCTGGAAGTATTGCTTCAAAAATACCAGGACTATCAAGTGGTATTGCAACCATGATCTTCCCTTTAGCATCGACATACTCAACTGAAGAACATCGTGAAAGGTTGAAGAAATTATATGTACGTTCTTTCAGGATCATAACGATAGCCTCAGCAGCTATTACAGTGTCTTGTATATCATTTGCTCACCCACTACTTTTGTATTGGCTAAATGAGGACTTTGCAAAAAAATCTACAACAACCCTTATTATCCTAGCCCTGACAAACTTTGCACTAACCTTATCAGGACTTATGTCTAACTTTTTATTGGGAATGGGAAAATTAAAAATTCTTAGTACTACATCTTTCTTAAACACATTACTTAACGTTTTATTACTCTTATTTTTATTACCACGCTACGGTATCAATGGGGCTGCTTGGGCATATCTTCTTTCACTCGTACCACTTACTTATCTATTTTATTACACCGAAAAACACTATCTCGAGTTACAGAAAAGAAGAACCTACTACCTCAAACTTATCCTTGGTACTTTTATAGTATCAGCAATATTACTTGTATTTAACTTAGTGATAATAACTCCTTTTATCAGTTCTCTTCTTTCAGTTCTAATTGCAGCAGGAACGTCTAGTATCATCTATGTTATTCTATACAGAAAGTTTGGATTCTTTGAAGATGAAGATTGGAATGACTTTGAATTTATCTATCGTAAAATCCTAAAGAAATGATTTCACTATTTATCGACAAGATCAATCGACGACTAAGGAGAGCGTTAATTACGTTATCATCGAATCCACGCAAAGGAAGTCACCCGTTTGTAAGTGGTGATACCTTTCGCGAGTGGGCTGATGTTGTGTATGAAGATGGCTCTAAATGCAAAGCGGAAGATATAAAAGAAGGATCAATTGTGTTTTTAAGTGGAGAGTGTTTGGATGAATTCTTCACTGAAATACACCCCTCAATTAATTGTTGTTATAAACTCATCACACACAATAGCGACCGTAATATTGGTGAAAAAGAAATTTCTTACATTGACCACAAGATTATTCGTTGGTTTGCTCAAAATGTATTAGTCATGAACCCGAAAGTCACTCCTATTCCTATCGGATTAGAGAGTTTAAGTTATAGCAATGCAGGGAGACTTTCTTTATTTAAAAATCCTACATATCCAAGAAATAATAAAAAAAATATTCTTGTTAATTTCAATGTTCTTACTAACCCAAAAGAAAGAAAAGATTGTTTAGAAAAAATGAGAAAGAATGAACTTTCCAATATAGTTGAAAAAAAGATATCACAAAAGGCTTACATTAAACTACTGAGGTCATCTCTTGCTGTGGTTTCCCCACCAGGAAATGGTGAAGATTGCCATCGTACATGGGAAGCTACTCTCTTTGGAACTATCCCCATAGTAAAGAGAAGTGCTTTTATAGAACATTTTGCTTCACTTGGCTTACCACTATGGATCGTTGACGACTATAGAGAACTAACATCAATATCAGAAAAGGAATTACGTGAAAAGTGTAAGGCCATATTAGAAAGATCGACTGGTATTAGCAAAAACCTTATTGCTTATCATTATTGGCAAGGAATTATTAGATCATCAGAAGATAACCGCGATATTGCCATACTATGTATAGCTACAGGAGAAAAATACCTCTCACATTATGAAAAATATTTTAAAGAAAGTCAGGAGCGCTTTGCATTTGAACAACGTACCCCACTTATTGTAATCAGCGAGAATATTGAAAAAAGTCATAAGCACCCATCATGGCAAAAGCTTCTTATGTTTAAATCACCAATTCTTAAAAATTTTAATCGGGTAATACTACTTGATGGCGATATTTATATAAAGAACTATTCAGAGAATCCTACTGATCTTACTCCTAGCGATCATTGGGGATTAGTGAAGAATAATGCTTTTGAACTACCGCGCTATGCAAAAACTGACCCTACGCTTTATAGTAATTGTCCACAAGCGGATCGCCCCTCTTTTGTTCTAAATTGCGGTTTCTTTATTTTAAACAGAAAAACTCATTCTAAAATAATGGAATATGTTTTTAGTAATTACACTGAACAAATATGTTACGAACAGGGACCGCTCAGTTATCACCTTATAACAGAGTTTCCTGGAACCATAATTCCATGGAAATTCAATAACATTGTCCCAGCATACATGGAAAAGTTTGGGTATAGTATGTCATCGGTCATATCTCTTTACGATCAAAGTAATTTTATACATTTTGCAGGAAATAGTGGAAAAAAAATAATTAGATTGTTTCCTTTTTTTAATAAATATCCTATACTTTTGGACATATCTAAAAAACCTTACATTCTATGGGTATTAGATGGCTTAGCGTTATTACTTAAAAAAATTAAGAATATTTAAATACTTACAATTATGGCCTACCACGAGACAAATATTCAAAAAATAAATAAACTCTTAAATAATCCTAAGGAGTATTCAAGAAAAGTAATTCCATTCATTAAGAGTGTGCTCACTCCATATTTTAGAGACATTGTTGAGTTACTGGGTATTCAAACTTTATCTAAACCGTACCCTGGGCACAAGGAATTACTAGAAATACTTGGAAATATGAAAAATGGTTTTTTTGTACAGTGTGGTGGAAATGAGGGCTACTTTCAAGATCCAACCTACTACTTGGAGAAATTTTTAGGATGGTCAGGAATAATCGCAGAGCCACTTCCAATATATAAATTGTGTCAGAGAAATAGAAGTAAAAGTAAAGTATATAATGAAGCGGTAACATCTTTTGAATTTAAAGAAAAAGAAATAGAACTTATAGATGTGAATTTTATGTCAGTAGTAAAAGGATCTATAGAAAATGAAAAAGAATGGATAAAAAAAGGACAGGATACTCAAAATATTAATGCTCGATCTATAATTGTACCAGCCCGTCCCATACAAAATATTATAGATGAATATGCACAATCAAATGGCTATAAGCAAATAGATCTTTTTGTTGCAGATATTGAGGGGTACGAATTAGAAGCACTTAAAGGTATAGACTTTAACAAAAATAAACCTAATTTTTTTCTTATAGAAATCCATACAGAAGACAGAAAAATTGCAATAGATAATTTTCTATCTCAATTTGGATACAAGCTTTTAAAGGAAATAGGAAATAGGGATTTTATTTATTCAAAAAATTAAAACTTTGTCCTAGTATTTTTTTATCCTCTACACTTAAAGCCTTCCCATATATTTCTTTATATTGATGTAATATCTCAATGTCATGAAGAACGGTCATTCTTTCTTTATATGATTTCCACCACGTCTCACATAAACCTGAATACTGACCTATAGTACCACCGTAAAAAAGGGTAAAGATGCTTAACCATGCATCGGTTGTGTACGTATCAACATTCGAATATTTTTTTAAATAGTCAAAATCCTTATCAAGATTGTCGTTAAAATTTTCAAGTATAAACTTTCTATCAACAATACATCCTCCAAAACCTCCCCAATAATAATTAAGCTTCCAAAATGGGATACTTTTATTTCTTTTTTTGAGCATCTTAGTTATACGCATACCAAGCCTAACATCAGGATTTATACCATTAACGGTATAGTTAAGAGGACCTTTAACCTGATTGAGAACTAATACATCGTCTTCCATAATCAAGATATAATCTTCTTTTATTACTTCAGCTGCCTTTCGGAGACGCTTCAACCAATTTAGCAACTTCTCTTTTGTATCAAATATCGTTGTCTTCCCATTACCTTCATGTTTAGTATCGTATTCATACTCACAACCAAAATAAGAAGCCAGTTGTTTATAATCAAAACCACCATCACAAACCATATATATACTGGCTTCATGATAGTATTTTCTAAATGAAGAAAGGGCTGAAATAACTGCTTCTGGACGTTTATAGCATTGGTAGAAAGCACCTATAGAAGGAGATTTAAACATGTTAAGATGATAGCATAATATATGCTGAAACTCTCCATCATAATCCCCTGCTATAACTGCGAAAAAACCCTAAAAGAGGCATTTGATTCTTGTTTTACCCAAAAACTAAATGAACAAGAATTTGAAATAATCATGGTAGATGATGGCTCTTCTGATAAGACTCGAGATTTAATGATGGCTTTGGCTTCAAGCAAAACAAATGTAAAAACTTTTTTTCATGATAAAAATCGTGGAGGAGGGGCAGCAAGAAATACAGGCATAGATCAATCCTCTGGAACTTTTATTTTCTGTCTTGATAGCGACAACATTCTAGCGGATGACACTTTCCCAAAAATGATATTGTGTGCGGAACAATTCAATCTTGATGGTGTCGCTATACATGATAGACGTTTTTTTAGTACAAATATCAATAACTTCAAATCATCACTTAACACCGTTCTCGACAGAGAAATAAAATTAGAGGATTTATTCAATGACACACGCACACTTCTAGATAACTTTCTATATACTAGAGCTTCTTATGACAAAACAAAAGGATACCCAGAACACCATGGTTTCGACACTCAATGCTTTGAGGTACGTTACCTTTCCGTCGGAAACAAAATACGTGTGTGTAAAGATACCTTATTCTTTCACCGACAGGCCGCTTCTGTGGCGTCATATTACGAACGAGAGTATAACAGCGGAAACTTCTCTAAGAATTACTATTTAATATTAGAAGAGATCATTCCCCTTCTTTCTGACGAGGCAGTTATTGTGTTGTTGAATTTTGAAATATTCACTAAGTGGTCAACAAAAGAAAACTTATTAGGTGAGATATTCCTTCTTGAGAAAAATAACATACTTTTCAAGGATGTTAATGAGATGAGAAAATCTACAGAAGCGATAACTTTTGAAAAAATTATCAACTCCCTTCTTTCGGGTAATTATCAGGCAACTATCGATCAAATTAGAATATTTTCGAGCAATACTCCTGAAACCCAGACACTTTGGTATGCAAGAATCAGAGCTGAGTCAGGTCTCTCGGGCGCAAATCCCGATATTATGGTTTTAAAAAAGTATCCACCACAGAAAGGAGGGTCTCTTCTTAAGAAAATATATCGACATCCCCTAATTCAACCCATATTTGGTATTCCCATCTTTTCCCGTATAATAGACGTCTATATCAAATGGAAAACCTCCCGCTTAACCTAAAACGAAGGCTTGCACGGTCATTCTGGCTTGCAACAGGTCGTTCGATGCTTCGTTGGTTCATATACTTACCCTCTTTTATAAGTGACTATGTTGAATTTAAGTCTAAGATAAAAAGCAATAGATTTAAAATTAGCTACAATGATTCATACCCTTGCCTATTCGACAAGACATCAACCACCGGTTTTGACCCACACTATCTATATCACCCGGCTTGGGCTGCACGAATTGTGGCAGAATTAAGACCTTCCAAACACATAGACATCTCTTCAATCCTTCATTTTTCAACACTTGTTTCTGCCTTCGTTCCAGTAGAATTTTATGATTACCGTCCCGCAAAAATATTTCTACCAAACCTTAAGACAGAATTTGGAGATTTACTAAACCTCCCTTTCGAAGCAAATAGCGTTGAATCACTTTCATGCATGCACACCATTGAACACGTCGGTCTTGGACGCTATGGAGATGTAATAGATCCTGATTCAGATCTTAAAGCCGCAAGCGAGTTAGAGCGAGTAGTGAAAACTGGAGGAACTCTCATTTTTGTAAGTCCAATCACTGGTAACCCACGAATAGAGTTCAATGCGCACCGAATTTATTCATACGATCAAATTGTGGCAATGTTCCCTGGTATGACTGTTAAGGAATTTTCTCTTATACCAGACGACTTTAAGAAACATGGCATTATTAAAAACGCTTCAAAAGAACTTGCTAATGCACAAGATTGGGGTTGTGGTCTTTTTCACTTTATTAAGAAGTAATGAAGCAGACAGTAATCCTCAGACTCAAAGGTGGCTTGGGCAACCAACTATTTCAATATGCTTTTGGTAGAGCCTATGCAGAAAAGTATAACCTTGAGCTAAAACTAGATATTACTGATTACCCAAGACAGACACTCAGGTCATATGATTTGGGTCATTTCAATATAAATGAAACTATAGCCAGCAATGAGGAGGTTATTAAAGCAAAATATCCCTTTGGCTTTTTATCAAAACTTATAAGACTCTTTGAGCAAAAAATTCTTCGGCAATATTACATTGGTTTTAGCTCAAAACTAGTCTCCACACCAAACCTAAAATATCTTGATGGTTTTTTTCAAAGTGAAAAATACTTTATCTCATACGAGGAAATCATAAGAAAGGAATTTACTCTAACGGAAAAAATGAGCGATGGTGCCGTAGAAATTTCAAAAAAAATATCTGCTATTGCTATACCTGTTTCCTTACACGTCAGAAGAGGTGATTTTGTTTCAAGTATGCGTAATAGCATTTTTCATGTGGAGTGTTCGCCTCTTTATTATAAAAAAGCGATGGAGATAATTACTGAAAAATATACTGACGCAGTATTTTGTGTTTTTTCTGATGATATTGAGTGGGTAAAGGAAAATATAAAAGCACCTAATATGATTTATGTGTCAGGCGAAAATACCAAATACTATGAGGAAATAATACTCATGAGTCTTTGTAAGCACCACATAATAGCCAACAGTTCTTTTAGTTGGTGGGGCGCATGGCTCAACCCAAATAATGATAAAATTGTAATATCACCTACTGTATGGAGAGCAAACGATATTGGAAATTTTAAAGATATAGCCCCTGCATCATGGATACAAATACCAAACCAACCCAAATAAGTCCTAAAGTAAGCGTGGTTATTTGCACATACAACCGCGCGCAATATCTACCACAAGCTATTGAAAGTGTTCTAGCACAAAGTTTTCAGGACTTTGAGCTGATCGTTGTTGATGATGCTTCAACTGATAATACTCAAACGCTGATGGAGAAATACGCCACCAATAATAAGGTACGTTATATAAAAAATAATAAAAACCTTGGTCTTGGAAGAAATCGAGTTGAATCAACAAAAGAAGCGCGAGGTGAATACATTGCAATTCTTGATAGTGATGACTACTGGGTAAATGTAGACAAAATAAGTAAGCAAGTAGACTTCCTAGATAAGAATAAAAAAATTGGTGTGGTTGGAACCTTTGGTAAAATAGTTGATGATAAAGATAGCATCATAGGCAAGATAGAATACAAAACTAACAATCACGACATTCGAAAACGAATACTCTCCTATCATCAATTTTTACATTCAAGCGTACTTTTTAGAAAGGAAGCTTTCATTAAGGCTGGAGGGTATGATGACACACTTTCCCCCGCTGAAGACTTTGATCTTATTTTAAAGATAGGTACAAGATACGAAATGGCGAATTTATCAGAATGCACTACACACTATCGTATACATAGTGAGAACTCTTCTTCTAAAGATAGACAGAAAAAACTCAATCATGCAAAACTTCATTTAAAAGTTATTAAAAAGTTTAAAAATGATTATCCTAACTATTTTCCTGCTTTGATCAAAAGTTATCTAAGAATACTAATCAATCTCTAACATCTTCCTCAACTCTTCTTCTGGAATTTCTTTAAGGCTTGGTTTTGAAACTGGTTTTGTTTGTTCTGGCTTTTGTACAGCAACAACTGGTGCTGGCTCTGCGGGAACATATTCCTTCTTTTCAGGAACGGGCTCAACTTCTTTTATTTCTTTTTTCTGTACGTCGCCAAGCACTGACAATAATGCATTCTTAAGTGCGGAAACATTTTCTGGTGTTGGAGTCTTTTTATTGATTATAGGCTGTTCTTTTTTTGGTTGTTGAACTGGACGAAGGTGGTTTAGCGACATGGCTCTGCGCAACTCTAATTCGCGAGCGTCTTGTTTAGCTTCCTTTTCCTTATCCACTTCACTTGAACCTCCTCGAAGGTCATTTCGGAACACCTGTTTAAAAGGCTGGTTAGGTGCAGAGACTACAGGTTTATAATTATTTATAGGCGCTGCGGGCGTTTTTACCGCACTAGCACTAGCATTAGCATTAGCATTAACACCAACACTAGCACTTGAAGGAGCCGAAGGACGTCGCTCTGGAGGACGCTCTAGTGTTCTTTCTGCGGGGCGCTGTGTGGGCCGCTCTGCAGGCCGATCTACAGACCGATCTACAGACCGTTCTACAGGCCGTTCTGCTGGCTTTTCTACTAGACGATCTCCGCGTGGCTGGGGTGCTACAGCCCTCGCTGGGGCTCCTGCAGGCGCCCCTGAAGGGACAATGGGTGCGTGCCAGGCTACAATATCGTTTTCTACTTCAACCCGAGGGTTTGCGTACTCAGCACGTGAATTATCTATAATCTCCTTAACATACGAAATAGTCGGTCTATGTATCTGAGGCAAAGTACTTGCAGAAAAAGGTGCGGACGTCACTTCATCAATCATGAGCTTTAGATAGCACTGAAAACGACCGAGACTAACTAGGTCTTCAATAACAAACTGAGGAGAAAACTCTTTTTCAAGTACTTCTGCATCGTATGCACCCACACGAAAAGTCATCATAGTACCGACGTTTCCAAAAACCGCAGCACGCACTTCGTCAGACATCTGCTCTATATATTGATGAGCTACCGTTAGGCTGAGTTTATATTTTCTAGCTTCAGAAAGAATGTCAGCAAATGATTCATTGGCAAAGTTCTGAAACTCGTCTACATACAAATAAAAGCTTGGAAGAGCAACCATTTCTTTTTCGGAACGGTCTGCACGAGACATGGCAGCAAGATATATCTTGGTGATAATCATAGAACCAAGAAGGTTAGCGTTTGCCTCTCCCATTCTTCCCTTCGATAGGTTGATGATGACAATCTTTTTTTCATCCATCACTTCACGAAAATCAAAAGTAGACTCTGTCTGTCCAATGATATTTCTTACCATTGGGTTAGAGATGAACTGTCCGATTTTGTTTTGAATAGCAGCTGTAGCTTCTTGAGCGTACTTGTCGTTATACTTTGCAAACTCATCATTCCAAAAGGCACGCACTGAGGTGTCGGTAACTTTTGAAACTACTTCCTTACGATAGTCTTTGTCAGCAAACATGCGGTTCACACCAATGAGTGTTGACCCCGGATATTCAAGAAGAGCAAGTAGTGTGTTGTTTAGGATATATTCCATACGAGCACTCCAAGCATCAACCCAAATTTTCTTGAAGGCTGACATCAGACCGTTTACCACCAAATGACGTTTATCAAAACCCACATCCTCCATAACATTAAAAGAAATGGGGTAATCGGTATCGAAAGGGGCAAAATAGATTACATCCTTGATACGGTCCTCAGGAATATATTCAAGAAAGAGATCTGCTGTCTTTCCGTGAGGGTCTATAAAAGCAAAACCGTTACCATTTTGGATATCTTGAATAGCCATGTTTTCAAGAACGGTGGATTTTCCCATACCAGTCTTTCCAATAAGATACATGTGTTTAGAACGATCATTTGACTTAATACCAAAAGGCACTCGCTTATTACGAGCATCTGTTTCGGCAAAGTACGTAACCCCAGGGGTTTTATGCATATTAGTAGTATAGCAGATTCTACAATACTTCGAAAAAGAAATCTGTTATAATCCCAACATCAAACTAAAAAATATAACATTGGTATTTCTTTTTTTAGTTATTTTACTACTCTTAATTATTGAAATTGGAGACTTTTTTCCCATATCACATAAAATTAGTGAAGTATCTAACACCCTTACAGCAAGTGTAAAAAAAATAAAAAATATACCTCGACCACTTCTAGATAAAAAACTTTTTGATGAAAAAATGAGTGCTATGGCAAACAATCCCATTGCCGTCACTTCATCATCCACTACAACATCCACTCCTCCTAAACATCTCTGGCCTGCCAAATCGATAGACCCCCTTGGAGACGCACTACTTCCCTTCAACCGTATCGTGGCTTACTACGGGAATTTTTACTCGACAAAAATGGGAGCTTTAGGAGAATATCCTGAGGACCAAATGTTAGAGATGCTAAAAGCTGAGGCAGAAAAATGGAAAATTGCTGATCCGTCTACCCCTGTTATTCCTGCCATTCATTACATTGCGGTGACCGCACAAGGAGCTCCTGGAGAAGATGGTATGTATCGTCTACGCATGCCTGATTCACAAATCGACAAAGCTCTTGAAATTGCTGAGAAAATAAATGGTTTGGTTTTTCTTGATATTCAAATCGGTTTAAGTAGTTTTAAGAGCGAGATCCCACGCCTTGAAAAATATTTAAGACTACCAAATGTACACCTTGCTCTTGATCCAGAATTTTCCATGAAAACAGGAGCTAAGCCTGGCACAGTTATTGGTACAATGGATGCAGAAGACATAAACTATGCGGCGCAGTATCTTGCAAAACTAGTGAACGAAGAACAAATTCCTCCTAAAATTCTTGTCATACATCGCTTCACTAGAAATATGGTTACAAATTATAAAAACATAGTCACACTACCCGAAGCACAGATTGTCATGGACATGGATGGTTGGGGACCACCTTCAAATAAAACCACAACTTATACTTCATTCGTTTCTTCTGAGCCTATACAATTTACAGGTTTCAAACTATTTTATAAAAATGACCTGAAAGCACCGAGCACTGGTTTACTCACACCAGCCGAACTCCTGAAATTAAGCCCTAGACCTATTTATATTCAGTACCAATAGAACCATGTCTGGCTTGGTATTTAGGCTTGTTACTTACCTTCTATCATCACGACAAACTCTCCACGCACTTTGTCTGTGTGTTCTGTAAAATAAGCAACTAACTCTTCTGGCGTACCAGACAAAAACTGCTCGAATATCTTTGTGATTTCACGGGCAATTATAACTTTTCTTTCTGGCATATGTTCCTTCAATGATTCAATGGTCTTTAAAATACGATGCGGAGATTCATAAAATACTGATATCATTTCTGATTCATTCATCTTTCTAAAAAGTGTCTCTCTACCTTTTTTGTGTGGGAAAAAACCATAAAATACAAAAGCTCCACCAATAAGTCCACTGGCAGAAAGTGCAGATACCAAAGCCGAGGGACCTGGAATAGGAGATATCATCACTTCGTCTTTCATTATTTCACGTATTTTTGAAATAAGTAGACTTCCAGGATCTGAGATTGTAGGGGTTCCCGCATCAGATACAAGAGCAATATTTTTACCCTCTCTTAACATATCGATAATCTTATCTATTTTTGAAAGTGCACTTTTAGCATGATAGCTCATCATAGGAATCTTTATGTCGTACCGAGACAAAAGGACTCTGGTAGTTCGAGTATCCTCGCAAAGAATTAGATCTACTTCCTTAAGTACGCGAATAGCACGGAGAGTAATATCCTCTAGGTTTCCGATAGGAGTAGCGACAATGTAGAGTGTAGGCATTACTTTACTGGGTAAACGTCAATAGTATACTTTAAACTATTTTATAATAAAAGGAAATGTAACTAAAAAAGTAAAGTACAAAAATTAAAAAACGGGGGGTTCGACAAGTCGAACCCCCCGTCACACAAGTAACACAAACAACACTAACCCAAACTGTTGAGGAACTCTTGGACCACTTCACGCCTGAATGTTCGCATCTTGGGTTTATAGTCTGGAATATCCCGAGACGAATTACAGAGGATCACTCCTCCTATCGGTCTAGGATTTTCATTGCCCGAGCTCCATGACGGACACGCGAAAATGAATGGTCCAGATGAGCCTGACATAACAACGGCATCTTTACAAAAGCGTGAGTCGTCAACATAACCTTGACCAGGCTTGTCGATACCCAAACCATACTCGTGTGAGTTTCCGTCACCAAACACCCTTCCCTCAAGCTGATTGGTGACAATCCCGCGCCAAAGGTTGTCTGAAATAAGTTTTCCACCACTCGGTGTAAGACCTGTCGCCAGAAACCAAGCAAGGTGTTCCATATCCCTTATACTAGAGAATAAACCAGCAATTCCAACTAGCTCGGGGAAAAATGCTTTTGAAGTGGGGTCTTGAACCTGCCCATACTGCCACTCATTTGAACCGACCACTTGAGTCGGAGCAACACGCCTTAGTCGGTCTGGAGTTATCCTAAAGCTTGTATCGTGCATACACAAAGGGTTTAGAACGAGCTCCTTGATGGCTTGTTCGAGGTCCGAGTGGTGCACTTTTTCGAGGATTTTTCCAGCAATGAACGCCGACGGGTTACCGTAGCGGAACATCTTTCCGAGAGAGTCTCTCAAAGAGGCTTTCTCAAAGAAAAGCAATTTCCCTTTATCATCTCGAAGGTGGAGATTACTTCCCTGCAACTCTTCTGGCAAGACAAAATCAAGTCCGCACGTTAGCAAGTGCCAGATGTTCATCTTTCGAATGTCTCCCTTTCCCTTGAAAGGAAGGTAGTTAATGATTGGATCGTAAAGTCCAATCCTCTTGAAACTGATGAGTCGAAGTATGCCGGTAAAAACCAACACCTTTGTGAGCGAAGCAATGTCGTAAAGTGAACCCTGATAGATCCACCGCGGATTTGCTTCTACGTGATTGAAGTGAAGAGTGCCTTGGCAGACAACCTTCTTCTCCTTGTTATTGAAAAGGACCGAAGCGCAACCAGGAAAAAGACCCTGGTTAATCGCACTGCTAATTACATTATAGTTCATAGTTTAATACCTCCGTGTTGGAAGTTACTACAAACGCAGCATAGATGCAAGCTTTATATGAATGCCGTCAAAAGACCCATTCGACATGATAAGCACCACGTCACCTGAAGCAAGAATAGGAAGGGCTTTCTCGAGAAGTTCATCGGCATCTTTTACGGAGTAAGCTTTGATACCGGCCGAGTTCAAAGTTTCAACAACATGTTCTGGGTGAATAAATTCTTTTGGATCATCGTGAGGACGAAGTGCGGGGGTAGATATGAAAACAAGATCGGCAGATGCGAATGATTTACTGTAGGCTTCTTCGAATATCTTTCGACGACTAGTGTTTGAACGAGGCTCGAAGAAAGCGACAAGACGGCGACTGGGGTATTTTGCACGGATTGCAGAGAGAGTTTCTCTAACAGCAGTAGGGTGATGCGCAAAATCATCGATAATGGTAATACCATTAATTTCTGCAACTACTTCCTGACGACGCTTCATTCCACTAAAAGAAGCAAGACCTTTTCGAAGTTCTTCTTTTGTGAACCCTTCACGAAGAGCAACACCGCATACCGAGAGAACATTTAAGAGGTTGTGATTCCCTGGTAGCGAGGTGAAGAATCTTCCATAATCTTCTCCGCGTACAATGAGAGAAAATTCCTGACCTTTTCCTGTAACGACAATGTCTTTGGCAGTAATTTGATTTGAAGAATCAAATCCATAAGTAATAACATCACACCCTGCTTCAGCACCAAGGTTTTTCACCTGCTCTTGGTCTCCAAAAAGGAAAAGTGCACCAGTTGTAGGGATTTCTTTTACGAGGAATTTAAAAGCATCAGTATACTCTTCCATATCTTTGTAGATATCAACATGATCAAATTCGAGTGAAGTGATGATGGCAATATCAGGTGCATAATGAAGAAATTTTGGCGCCTTATCAAAATACGCAGTATCGTATTCGTCCCCTTCGATAATAAAATAATCTCCGTTTCCAGCAGAAGAACTTTCTTCCCCTACCTGCATGACACCTCCGATCATGTATCCGGGCTTTCGCCCCGCATCAGCAAAAACATGTGAGAGAAGTCCTGTGGTTGTGGTCTTACCATGAGTTCCCGCAACTACAAGCGACTTTGCATTCTTTATAAATCCATCATGAATAGCTTCAGGAAGAGAAAGCGTTGGAACATTATGTTCACGAGCATATTTTGCTTCAGGATGTTCGGGTCCGCATACGTTGCCAATAACCACGGCATCCGCACCAATAAGATTATCTCCAGAGAAACCCTTCTTGAAATCAATACCGAGAGCCACTACAACATCGCTCATTGGTGGATATATGTCTTCATCAGAACCACTCAAAGAAAAGCCTTTTGAAGCCAAGAGAACTGCGAGAGGGGCCATAGCCTTTCCACAGACACCGGAGAGATGAATCTTCTTGAGAGTCGAAATGTCCGAAGGAATATTGCGCGAAAAAAGCCGCACTGCAGAATCTTCGAGAGCGGCTAATTTTTGATCGTAGTAATCCCGAGCTTCTTTTCTCATAGTTTTGGATTATACACAAAAGAATAGAATGAGGAAATACTAGTAGTCAACAGGTACGCTTGTAAATCCGTCTTTTGTTACAATCACATGATCCAAAAGATTAATCCCGACAATCTTCCCTGCTTGTATGATTTGATTAGTGATCTCAATATCAGACGCACTTGGAGTACTGATACCTGACGGATGATTGTGAACTAAAATAATTGCTGCGGCATTGTACTCGATTGCTGATTTAAAAATTTCACGAGGGTGAACAATGTTTGAATTGATAGTGCCGATAGATATGACTTCATCATGAATGACACGCTGGTGTGTATCTAAGTAAATACCACGAAGATGCTCTCTCGGAAGATCTCGCATATCTTTAACATACTCATACACATCCTCGGCAACACGAATAACAGGAAGACCTGTTTCTTTACGGGAGAAGAACCGACGACCAAGCTCTCCACACGCCACTAGTTGCATTGCTTTAATCAAAGGAATATCAAGATCTAAAGAAACTTTTTTTGGGTCTGTCATCATAGCAAGACTACGTTCACCGTATTCTTTGAGGATACGTTCTGACATTGCCATAACATCCTCTTTCTTTGTTCCAGTACCAAGTATGATGGCGAGTAGTTCCTTTGTAGAAAGCTTTGAAGGGCCTAGATCCGAAAGCTTTTCACGAGGTTTTTCTGTATCAGGAAAATCACGAAGTTTTAGGACATATTTTCTAGAAGTTTCAGATCCTGCCGTGGTGAGGAGGAGGTCATTATCGCGAAGGACATAGGGACTTGGTCTTGTGGTTTTCATGTCGTAAGTATATTAAATCAGACTGAATGTAGAAAGAGCAAAATAAAGTTTTAATAAAGTAGACCAGCAATAAATGTGTCGGCGGGAGGACTCGAACCTCCGGCCTTGGGCTTATGAGTCCCACGCTCTAACCACCTGAGCTACGCCGACATTGGAAACTACTATAGCATTTGACGTACATCTATTCAATAAGGTATGATTTCTTTCACTTATAGCGGGGTAGAGTAACGGCAATTCGTGAGGCTCATAACCTCAAGATCCCGGTTCGAATCCGGGCCCCGCAACAAATAGAAGATACCAAAAAGGATAATAGCAACAATTTTTACACTTGTTTTAGCTTGCGCTAAATATGGCTTCAAAATTGTTGCTATTATCCTTTTTGGTAACTACCTTAAAAACTAGATGAAATAGAATTCTTTGAAGACTTGCTCATATAGGCCGATGACACGTTTTGCTTCACGCTGACTAAGGGGATGTTCTGCTCCGTCGTGGGCTATGCGATTACGAACTTTGTGCGCTTCCCAGGCTTCGTTCAAGGTGTGAAAATCGCTTGGCTCTACTGACTTTAACTGCTCACCTATCCCCTCTCCTTTATAACCAGATTTAGTAAGAAGTTCTCCAAGAAGAATATCGGCCTCAATTATTGCCAACCTCCATTCAGATGAGTTTTCTGACGACACATTATCTATAACTTTTTTCCACTTACGATTTTCGTTTTGTGTTATATTTTCCACCTTTTTTTCTTCGGCTTTTTTTACTTTTTCTTCAAGATGTTTACCTCGCTTAAGTTGCCCTAGCTTAAATTTTGCATAGATAATACCCATGAGAAATATGAGCGATACAAAAGCGGAGAGAACCTGCGCAGATGATAAAAAACTAACTACAAAACGTTGAAAAGATTCAAGAAAACTTGCGTCTATACCATTTGCAGAACTAATTCCAAGCCAACCAAGTATTTTATAAATAAGCCAGATTATTATGCCTCCTATTATAAGAATCTCTGCAATAATAATTTCCATTGCACGCGAATCCCCACCTGAAGGTTTTTTATCTCCTTTTTTTTCTGGTTTTTTATCTGCCATTTGTTTTTTCTATATCCTTACCTACCGCAAAAAGGATATCCTCTCTATGGTGGTCCGCTAAAATCTGAACATTTTTAGGTACACTTATTGCAGGAATACCAACCAGATTTGCAGTGACTGTGAATATATCTTCTAGGTACATTGCCAAAGGGTCTTTTGTTTTATCGCCAATCTTAAACGCTGGCGAAGGAGTAGTCGGAGTAAGAATAGCATCAACCTTCTCAAAAACTTTTTTAAAATCTTCTCTCATTAGATCCCGAAGCTTATTTGCTTTAGCATAATATGCATCATAATAACCTGAAGAAAGTACATAAGTACCTAGCATTATTCGACGACGCACCTCCTTGCCCAACCCTTCCCCTCGCGTATTAAGATAATCATCAAGCAAAGTATTGCCTTCTTTTTTTACGCCGTATTTAACACCATCAAATCGCGACATATTTGAAGAAACCTCTGCGGGCATGATGACATAGTATGCAGGTAGTGCGTATGAAAGATTTGGTAATTCTATCTCGGATATTTCATACCCTGCTTCTTCTAGTTTTGAAACTGTATCCTTAAAACTTTTTTTAACTTCTTCATCTATACCTCCAATATCTAAAAGACCCTTAGGTATACCTATCTTTTTACCAAAAGTTTTATTTATTTTTAAATCAATAGAAGTACTATCGTATTTATCAGCACCCTTTATTGCAACAAAGACAATCTCTGCATCTTCGACTGTCTGCGTTAATGGGCCAATAACATCTAGTGATGAACCCATGGCCATGAGACCGTGACGAGAAACTGAACCATATGTAGGTTTTAGTCCTACAACTTCACAAAAAGAGGCAGGCTGACGAACAGAACCTCCTGTATCTGAACCAAGCGATACAAGAGCAAAATGTGCAGATACAGAAGCAGCTGAACCTCCCGAAGAACCACCCGATACCTTAGTGAGGTCGTGTGGGTTTTTTGTCACACCATAAGCAGAATTTTCAGTAGATCCTCCCATAGCAAATTCGTCCATATTTACTCGTCCAATAAAGACAACGCCTTTTTCTTTTAGTTTAGAAATAACAGTTGCATCATAGGGAGCAACGTAACCCTCAAGTATTTTAGAAGATGCGCCCGCTTTTCTCCCTTCAATAAGAATATTATCTTTTATGGAGAAAGGAATACCAAGCAAAATATTAATATCTTTTTTTAGAGCAAATCTTTCGTCTGCTTTTTTTGCCTGATCAATAGCATCTGTAAAAACTTCGCGAAAAGCATTGATATCTCCATCCCTTTTTTTAATCTCTTCAAGATATGCAGTAGTAAGATCGACGGCAGAAAAAACTCCAGAGACCATGCCTTCATGTGCTTTTTTTATTGTTAGTGTTGAGAGATCAATAGCCATTTTATTTTATAAAATTTTTTTTACCTTAATATAATTTCCCTCTCGTGCTGGTGCATTATTAAGAATACTTTCAGTGTACGCACCTGTCGGGTTCACCTCTCCATCTTCACGCCAAATATTTCTTTGTTCGGGTAAGTCATTTGAAACATCCCCAAGGTCTACTTTGTTTATTTGATCTATATAGCCAAGAATAGAGCTTATTTCAGTTTGCATAGAAATTTCTTCTTCAGGAGAAAGCTTTATTCGTGAAAGTGATGCTAGTTTTTTAACTTCTTCGATTGTGATAGCCATATGACGCCAGTTTACTCGGATTTTGCCTCCAAGGCAACCAGCAATTCTTCCTCATTTAGAATCTTGATACCTAGCTTTTCTGCTTCATCATATTTTGATCCTGGGTTTTCACCTGCAACAACATAGTCAGTTTGTGTGGAAACGGCACTTGACACTTTGCCTCCATTTTTCTTAATTATTGCTTTAGCCTCACTTCGACTCATGCCAGAAAGAGTACCAGTGAGAACAAAGACCTTGCCGACAAACTTTCCTTGCTGTTTCTTTTTTTCTATACTTTTTACATTTATCTCTTCTATGTCACACGCATCTATAAGTTTTTTTAGCTCTGCTTTATTCTTTCTATCTATAAACCAGTCTACGATTGCCTGCGCAACAATTGGCCCAACTCCTTCGATAATTTCAAGTTCATCAAAACGCGCATTCATTACTCTTTCAATTGTTCCAAAATGTTCAGCCACATCTTCGGCGGTCTCTTCGCCCACCTGCGGTATCGAAAGCGCAAAGATAAAACGTGGCAAAGTAACATTTTTTGCTTTATCAATTGCAATAAGAAGATTATCTACGGATTTTTCACCGAACCGTGGCAAAGCTTCAAGATCACCTTTCTTTAAACTAAAAATATCACTCGCATACGCAATGAGATGATTATCTAAAAGTGCGTCTATTACTTTTGGACCTAGGCCATCTATATCAAAAGTATTTTTTGAAACAAAGTGGTACAACTTCCGGCGCAACTGTGCAGAGGAATCCTTGAAAACACATTTCCATGCAACCTGCCCTGGAACTCGCATAATAGATCCATCACCTCCGCACTCTGGGACATGTGTAGGAAAGACATAGGTTTTTTCTTTTCCCGTACGAAACTCTGTGAGCACTTTAACAATATCAGGAATAACATCTCCTGCTTTTTGAAGCACTACTGTATCTCCTATACGAACATCCAAACGTCGTATTTCATCTTCATTATGAAGTGTTGCTCTAGAAACAGATGAACCAGCGACAACTACAGGACGAAGATACGCAACGGGGGTAAGAACACCAGTACGCCCAACCTGAAGAACGATATCTTCGACAACAGTCGTCACTTGCTCTGCGGGGAATTTGAAAGCAATTGCAAAACGTGGAGCCTTACCGGTATAACCAAGCATGTTTTGGTATTCAATTTCATTTACTTTTATTGCAACTCCATCTATCCAATAATCCTGTTTTTTTGCTTTGTTCTGCCAGTCTTTCCAAAAAGAAATAATATCTTCTACGTTTTTGCATAATTTAAAGTATTGGTTTACTTTAAAACCAAGTCTCTGAAGAATTTCGAGTTCTTCTTTTTGTGTGTGGATTTTTGGGGCATCTCCAAATGGAGCCATGTCATATATAAATGTGCGTAACTTTCGATCGGCTACGACTTTTGAATCTAGCTGTCGTATGGTACCCGCTGTTACATTACGAGGGTTTGCATATAGTGGTAGTCCAGCTTTTTTTTGATTTTTATTAAGGTCTTCAAAATCACTTTTTGCCATCCAAGCCTCGCCTTCGACTATCAGATTGAGTGGTTCCTTTAGCACCAGTGGCACAGACTCAATAGTGCGTACATTTTGAGTAACATCTTCCCCTACTCGACCGTCTCCGCGAGTTGCTGCGGTTTTCAGGATTCCTTTTTTATATTCAAAAACTATTTTTAATCCATCAATTTTTAATTCGCATATATATGTGGGGGCAAGATCTTTTCCGCTAGAGCTTTTCAACATTCTTTTGACTCGTGCATCAAAGTTTCTTATGTCATCTTCTGAAAAGGCATCATTGAAAGACCACTGAGGAACCTTATGTTCTACTTTTTTAAATTCAGGCAAAGGGGCGCCTGCTACGCGCTGAGAAGGCGAATCGGGCGTTATGAGTTCAGGATATTCTGCTTCAATGTTCACCAATTCTCTTTTTAAGGAATCGAGTGCTTCATCTGATATATCCTGCGTATCTAAGACATGGTAGTTATACCTATGTTTTTCAATAGATTTTTTAAGTAAGTCGAGGCGCTCTTTTGTGGCTTTTGTGGCAACTTTCATATCCTCATACTATCAAAAACCGGCTAAGATGCCCATCAAGTCATCAATCAATAAGACGGGTGTAAAGGCCACGTTCCACTCTCTTAGGGTTAGTTTTATCACAGGTATTGTAGCCACGAGCCTCTATAAGAACATTCACAGCTCCCGTGTATTTGACATTAGGGGTCTTACTAATCTTCACATCAAAAGACTGATTATTAACATTACAAGTGTATGGCCCTGTAGTATATGAATAAGTCGGAGGATTAATGCTAAAACTTGTTGTAGTTGTGGCGCTACCACTTTCTTTTTCAGTTGAGATATTTACTGCATCCATACCCGCACACGCTAAACCGGGTGGAGGTGCCGAATTAGTTGATGTAGCAAAATAAGGCGTATCGTCATCAGGTCTTCGTATATTATATTCATAATAAAGAGCACACTCGATACCAGAGTCTGCATTGTAGAATGCTTTTTGTGATTCCTTTCCAGCTGAAGAAAGAATGATTTGACTAAGAGATATACGAGCAATTGCCAAACCTATTGAAAGAATCAAAGATACAATAAGTGAAGCAAAAAGAAGTGTAAAGCCTTTATTGTTTTTAATCATAGCGTTTTATAAATATTAAAAACATTTTCAGTTAGAGTAAATGATTTTTGCCCAGCACCATTTTGCCAGGTTACTGTAGAAGTTACTTTTATTTCCTTATCAGGATACGTATTTTCTACTTTTATGATTCGGGTAAAAGGAGTTGCTGTATTTCCAGTTGATTGATGAGTATAGTGCTGATTCGAATTAATTTTATACAGTAGATCATCATCACCACAATCATTAGATGTACACTTGGATATTACTTGGATATTTGTAAACCACTTTTCTGTATCAACTGCGCAGCCAAATTGTCCTATACAATCAATAAGTCCATCGAGCCAAGGTTTTTTGTTATCTAGATAATTAGCATCACGAACATAACGCACATATTCGATTCCCTCTTGTGCCAAATAATATGCAGTCACTTGATCTTTCGCAAATAGAGAATTCCGTAGACCTGAAGACGCAATACTGAGTGGACCTAAAATTCCTAGCATCAATATCGAAATAGCAACCATTGTCTCTACTAATGTAAAACCTTTTTTAAAATTGGGTGAGTTATTCATATATTAATCATTAATATCTAGAGTACGAGAGGTGACCACAGTTTGAATGTTAAAATCCGAACGAGTCTTTCCAGCTCCGGCATAGCCTTTTAGTCGTACAAGAATTCGTTCTGGTCCATCTTCTTTACCATTTCCCTTAAGATTAAACTCTGCCTCTTCTATATTGACTTCATCGCTAGTAATTCTTCCCTCATCGTACTCATCTGTGGAACCTACAACATTTTTTTGTATGTTTCCGTTCTTTCCTGATGGTTGTATAAGACAATACTCGACTTCTCTTCCCGCTTTGTCTTCAAAATAAATGCCGGCACCAGTGCTTCCACAAGCTGAAACCTCAGCGTAATTTTTTCCAGTTCGGAGATCTCGCACCATGCCTTCGACAGCAATGTTTAGATTATTTATAACCGCACTTATACTCTGGGCTTTTCGGTTTGCATCAACAGCACTGAGGACTGCACCAATAGCAATAGTCATTACGATAACAAAAATAGCAACCGAGACTATTATTTCTATGAGAGTAAAGCCTTTGTTTTTGGGCATATTATTGATTATACACCGATATTTGTCCAGTATTGTATGCTTTTATCGTTCGAGTCCTGTCTCCAAGTGAAGACTGCACTATGACTTCTAAACGCTTTCTGCGATCATTTGCATTTGCTGATAAAGTATCGATGATGATTGCTGAAGGTTCTGGACGTTTATACATGATATCAACAGCAGTAAGAACACCGGAAGTACTACTAGTCGTTGGTGCTAAACACTTCTTACCAATCTGCTCGGTTGCCGAAGTGTAAGTACAAACTGAAAGGATAATATTTCCTTCCGATAATTGCTGAGATGCGTCTCCCTCCCCTGAGTCATAATTAAGTTTATCATCGTAATCTTTAAAGTTTTGAAAAACAATTTGATTGTTTTCAATCATAAAATGCACACCAAAGGCCTTATTAAAATCATTTTGTCCCTGACCCACCAAAATACCAGACACCTGTGCTTGTCGTATCTCAAGAGCTATAGAATAGGCAACATTTGTAATAGAGATGTCACTTGAAAATTTGTTTTGGTTAAAAAGCACCACTGATGTAATGATTAAAAATATCGATAAAACTACTAGCAGTTCAACTAGGGAAAAGCCTTTATTCAAAATTGAAGAATGTCTCATAGAAGAGAAATGAATGTCTTAAGATGAAATAAGTCTAGTGGGAAAAAATATACAATAAGAAGACCGATGATAAGAAAAGGAGCAAAAGGAACTTCGCTTGTGAATGAAAGTGATCTCTTTGTACGAGGCAGATATTTTTGAACTACAAGTAGTCCAACACTCACAACTGCCCCTACATAGAAGGCTAGAATCAAAGCAGAGACAGCTCCAACCAAACCAAGAAACCACCCAATACCTATAGCAAGCTTGGCGTCTCCAAAACCCATCCATGTACCCTTTGAAAAGTACCAAATAAGTGCGAAAGGTAGTGCAACAATCGGACCCGCTAGAAGATCGAGGATTCCAGGAAAAGAAAAGATATATGACTGGTAGTAAAGCAC
>Ga0209190_1000596_pt1 | contig 26364 bp, 26 predicted proteins | sample M_140205_XF_Meta_FD_187315 | JGI IMG/M metagenome (GOLD analysis project Ga0209190, IMG submission 187315) | Freshwater microbial communities from Lake Montjoie, Canada to study carbon cycling - M_140205_XF_MetaG (SPAdes) (version 2) | ecosystem: Environmental > Aquatic > Freshwater > Lake...
GTGTCGACCAAAAACCTCTTCAAGCGCCATAGAGACCTCCCCAACTGTGGCACGCACACGCATGGCTTGGATGCTCAACTCCAACAAATTGCCTTCACCCATTTGAGCAGCGTGCGTCAATGCCTGCAAACTTTCTTGGACCTTCAAGGCATCTCTTGAGGCCTTGATTTGCTTTAATCGATCAATTTGCTCCAAACGAACTCTGACGTTGTCCACATCCAAAATATCGATGTCCGCCTCATGGCTCAAACGGTATTTGTTCACACCCACAATGACATCTTGCGCTGAATCAATGCGCGCTTGCTTTTGAGCAGCGGCGGACTCGATGCGCAATTTGGCCCAACCCGAATCGACGCATTTGATCATACCCCCTTGGGTTTGAACATCTTGGATGATCTGCCAAGCTTTATCGGCCATCTCTTGGGTCAATTTCTCCATCATATAACTGCCCGCCCAAGGGTCCACGACGGAAGTGATATGCGTTTCTTCTTGAATGATGAGTTGCGTATTTCTTGCAATGCGAGCGCTGAACTCTGTTGGCAATGCAATGGCCTCATCAAAACTGTTTGTGTGCAATGACTGCGTGCCACCAAACACAGCCGCCATGGCCTCAACGGTTGTTCGAACCACATTGTTGTAGGGGTCTTGCTCCGTCAAAGACCAGCCTGAAGTTTGAGAGTGGGTTCGAAGCATCAAGCTTTTGGGGGATTGGGCACCAAAATCCTTCATGATTCGACACCACAAAAGACGAGCGGCGCGCATTTTGGCAATTTCTAAATAAAAGTTCATGCCAACAGCCCAAAAGAAAGACAATCGACCCGCAAAATCATCGATGTTCAAGCCCTTGCCCAAAGCAAGTTTGACGTACTCCATTCCATCGGCCAAAGTGAAGGCCAATTCAAGGGCTTGATTGGCCCCCGCCTCTTGCATGTGATAGCCAGAAATTGAAATTGAGTTGAATTTGGGCATTCTTTGCGCCGAGTATTCAATGATGTCACCAATGATGCGCATCGACGGCTTGGGCGGATAGATGTAGGTGTTGCGCACCATGAACTCTTTCAAAATATCATTTTGAATGGTCCCAGACAACTTCTCCTGAGCAACGCCACTTTCCTCAGCGGCCACGATATAGCCAGCCAAAACAGGAAGAACCGCACCATTCATGGTCATCGATACTGACACCTTGTCCAAGGGAATTTGATCAAAGAGGATTTTCATGTCCTCGACTGAGTCAATCGCGACTCCGGCCTTACCGACGTCCCCTGTCACTCGGGGGTGATCAGAGTCGTACCCCCGATGCGTGGCCAAATCAAACGCCACTGAGACCCCTTGGCCGCCTGCGGCCAAAGATTTTCTATAAAACGCATTGGACTCTTGGGCCGTCGAAAAACCCGCATACTGCCGTATGGTCCAAGGCCGAACAGAATACATGGTCGCTTGCGGACCCCTTAAATAAGGCTCAAACCCTGGCAACGTGTCGGTATAGGGAAGGTCCTTGATGTCTTGGGCGGTGTACAAGGGTTTGACTTCTATGCCCTCTGGGGTGACCCAATTCAAAGCCTTTAAATCAAACTGAGGGGCTGATTTTTGAGCTGCTTCTTGCCAATCTTGTAAATTTGAGGGCTTAAAGGGTTGGTCGTTCTGTGTCATTTTTTTCCAATACTCAAACTGACTTTGAATGATTGCCTCCTCATCGCGTGAGGCTTGAGAGCATCTTTATGAGATTGTGTATTAAAAATTGCAAAAAAAACAATTTTCATAAGCTGTATAAAGCCTTCTCTTCTTTTTTTATACCCTTGCGAGCAAAAGTGGCCCGTTCCATGACCTCCAAGGGGCTTAAATTCTTTAAACGAGAATCACTCCACACTTGTCGCCAAAGCCTGGCCCCTGCCTGGCCATGCCACAGGCCCAGCATATGGCGTGCCATGGAGAGCCAAGAAGCATTGCCGTTTTTGCACTGAGCGGCCATGTAGTGGGCCATTTGCGATTCAATTTCGAGCCGATCCTCCTGGGCGCACATTGGGCCCTGTGACTCAATTTGGACACCCACCTGCCCAAGCTTGAACCACTGGTCCCAAGTCCTCATCATGTAAGGCGTGTGATAGGCCGCACGCCCGATCATGACGCCATCAACTTTGGGGCCTTGCAGAGCTATTTGGGCATTGCTTTGAAGACCACCATTCAATATAAATTTTAAATGTGGAAAATCTTTTTTTAATTGATGCACCACTGGGTAGCGCAAGGGAGGGATTTCTCTGTTTTCTTTGGGACTGAGGCCTTTAAGAACGGCATTTCTTGCGTGAACGATAAAAACTTCACATCCAGCAAAGCTCACTTCGCCAACGAAGTCTCGAACAAAGTCATAGCTTTGAGCTTCATCGATTCCAATTCGGTGCTTGACCGTCACGGGGATGTCAAGCACGTCAAGCATGGCTTTGACCCCATTGGCCACGGTTTGAGGCTCGTTCATCAAGCATGCGCCAAAGGCACCTCGCTGAACTCGCTCAGAGGGGCATCCACAGTTGAGGTTGATTTCATCATAGCCCCAAGTTTGGCCCAACTTTGCGCACTTGGCCAAATCTTCAGGCTCAGAGCCACCCAACTGAAGTGCAACCGGATGCTCACACGCATCAAAATCCAAGTGCCGGGCTTGGTCACCAAAAAGCAAGGCACCCGTGGTCACCATCTCGGTGTATAAAAGCGTTTGGCTTGTGATTAAACGATGGAAATACCGACAATGCCTATCGGTCCAGTCCATCATAGGCGCCACGCTTAAGAGATGCAGATTGTTTTGCATGGCTTAGACTATATGCCTTGCCTAAGCATCTCGATCAATTGATCAAGCGCAATGCCCCATCCTTGCTCAAAGCCCATGGCCTTGTGCTTGTTGCAACCTGCCTCATCGGCATGTTTGACGCTTGCGGTGTAGGTTGTCCCACCCACATGATCCTCCAAATGGATCGTGGCCGTGAAGAAAAAAGCATTGTCTTCTTGACCAAGGTTGGCCACTTGATTGGGCCTAAACCCTGAGAGCAATGAGTTTGTCCAGACCAATTGCTTGTTTTTTTCAATCTCCAAAAAACAACCCTCATTGGGAAACAAGTCTCCTTGTGGGGACTGCATGATCGTTTTAAAAATCCCCCCCGCTCGCAAATCGATTTCACAATGCACAGTTCTCCAAGGCCTTGGACAAAACCAGATTTTAAGCAACTCGGGCTCCGTCCATGCGCGCCAAATCAACTCTTTGGACACATCAAGATGTCGTCGAAAACTCAAATCAAAACTCGACTCGGTCATGGCATGGTTCATCATTTAAAAAGTAAGCAATGGTGGTATTTAAGGACAATTTGCTTGCTGAAAAACAGCCCCTCATTTTAGTCCCATCCCCTGCCTCAAACCCATTGACTTCTCGCATCCACTCCCCCTCAAAATCAAAAAAGCCTTTAGAGCTCCAATGGGTACTTCAATTGGAACTTCAAAGGCTTGGCGTGAAGCTCTAGCCCCAGGGCTTGCAGTTGAACCACAAGCCTTGAGCCAAAAAGATCAACCCATGTGCAATCCGCCATTGCAAGAAAAGTCTGCGCCCGTTGTAAAGCCAGAATCTTGACTGGCCAACCAACCCACAATCGAGCCAATTTCATCTGGTGTACCCAAGCGCTTGACAGGAATGGTTGCCACAATCTTGTCAAGCACATCTTGGCGAATGGCTTTGACCATATCGGTCCCAATATAGCCAGGACTGACCGTATTGACGGTCACCCCTTTGCTGGCCATCTCTTGGGCCAAAGCCATGGTAAAGCCATGCATGCCCGCTTTTGCCGCAGAGTAATTGGTTTGACCCGACTGACCTTTCTCTCCATTGACGGAGGAGATTTGAATAATTCGACCCCAACCTCTCTCCACCATATCGCCAACAACTTGCTTGGTGACGTTGAACATCGAGTTCAAATTGGTGTCAATAACGGCGTCCCAATCATCTCTGCTCATTTTGAGAAACATTTTATCCCTGGTGATGCCGGCATTGTTGACCAACACATCGATGGGGCCAAACTCGGCCCTCGCCCTTGCGAAGGCCTCCACCGTGGACTCCCACTCACTGACATTGCCAACCGACGTGTGGAAATCAAAACCCAATTGTTTTTGCTCATGGATCCATTTCACAAAGTCACGGGTTGGCCCACACCCAGCGATCACTAAAAAACCATCTCTGTGCAGTCTTTGGCATATCGCAGTTCCAATACCACCCATGCCGCCAGTTACATATGCCACCTTTTTACTCATATTTGTCTCACTTTATATCAATTTTAAATCCAAGAAAAAAAACAACGCCCACCCCACTTGGGGGTCAACGCTCCAAGGTCAAAGAAACCCCCATGCCTCCACCGATGCACAAGGCGGCTAAACCGCGCTTGGCATTGGAGCGTTGCATCTCATGCAATAAAGATACCAAGATTCGGCAGCCAGACGCCCCAATGGGGTGTCCGATGGCAATGGCACCACCATTGACATTGACCTTGCTTGGATCAATCCCTAGGGACTTGTTCACCGCACAGGCCTGAGCCGCAAACGCTTCATTGAGCTCAAACAAATCCACCGAATCCACCCCCCACCCGGCCCGTGCCAACGCCTTTTGCGAAGCTGGCACAGGGCCCATGCCCATCAAGGCGGGGTCCAAACCACTGGTGGCAAATGACGCGATTCTGGCAAGGGGGGTGAGCCCCAAAGAGGCCGCCTTTTGAGCAGACATGACCATCACAGCCGCTGCACCGTCATTGATGCCCGACGCATTTCCCGCCGTGACAGATCCAGCTTTATCAAACGCGGGGCGCAAACCTGCAAGCGCTTCGGCGTTGGTCTTTTTATTGATGTACTCATCGCTCTTGAATTCAATCGCATCGCCCTTTCTTTGCGCGATGTGAACGCTTGCAATCTCAGCGTCAAAACGACCCGCCTCTTGCGCAGCCGCCGCCTTTTGTTGCGAGCCCAAGGCCAAAGCATCTTGCATCTCCCGAGTGATGGCGTTGGCCTTGGCCACATTTTCAGCAGTGATGCCCATGTGGTATTGATGATAAACATCCCACAGCCCATCCACAATCATCGAGTCAACCATCTTCCAATCCCCCATGCGCTGACCATCTCTGGAGCCAGCAAGCAAATGAGGCGATGCACTCATATTCTCTTGCCCACCGGCAATCACAATTTCACTGTCCCCCCAAGCAATGGCTTGCGCGGCCAACATCACCGCCTTCAAGCCTGAGCCACACACCGCATTGATGGTCAAAGCGGGCACTTCCTGAGGAATGCCTGACTTCATCAGCGCCTGCCGGGCTGGATTTTGTCCTGCACCTGCAGCCAAGACTTGGCCCATGATCACTTCACCAATCAATGCAGGGTCCAAGTTCTTGGCGCGCGCCAAAACCTCCCTGATCACCACGGCGCCCAAATCTGGTGCAGACACTTTGGCCAAAGAACCTCCAAACTTGCCCACACCTGTTCTGGCAGCAGAAACTATGACGATATCTTTCATGACTTAAAACTCCTAAAAAAATCAGCAATCTATAAAAAACTGCAGCTCAATCGTTTGAATTGAACCCTTGAGACTGAATCTAACATCTCTTGAATTAAAAAAATCCCATTGAGCGAACAACAAACCCCTACATCAGATCTTTACAGCCACATACCGACCTGGAGCAGGCTCGATGGGCTGATAAAGCTTGTTGCCCTGCATCTTGGGCGCACGAACGGACTTGCCTGCATGCTCAGACAACCAGCTCATCCAATCATCCCACCAGCTGCCAGGGACTTCTTTCGCCTGCCCAACCCATTTCTCTAAGCTAGAAGGAAAATTTGACTGAGCGCTGATCCAATGGCTTCTCTTTTGACTTGCAGGCGGATTGATAACCCCTGCAATGTGACCAGAGGCGCCCATCACAAACCTTCTTGGACCCTTAAAGATCTTGGTCGAGGCATAGGCTGCGTCGATCGGTACGATATGGTCTTCCCTTGAGCCATAAATATAGACAGGGGATTTAATTTTGGATAGATCAAGAGACTGCCCACACACAGTCAAGGCATTGGGCTTGACGAGCAAATTCTCCAAGTACATGTGCCTAAGGTACCAAGCATACAAAGGGCCTGGCAAATTGGTCGAATCGCTATTCCAGTAGAGCAAATCAAAAGGAGGAGGCGTCTCACCTTTTAGATAGTTATTGACCACATAATTCCACACCAAATCGTTGGGCCGCAAAAAACTAAACGTCTGTGCCATGTCTTTTCCAGACATCAATCCCCCGTTGGCATATTGAAGCTCCCTGAACTTCACCATGGTCTCATCGATAAAGACATCCAAGACGCCCGTTTGGGTGAAGTCGACCAAAGTCGTGAGCAGTGTAAGGCTTTGAACAGGATGCTTTCCCCTCGCAGCCAAAACCCCTAAAGCAGTGCTCAAGAGGGTTCCGCCCACGCAAAATCCCAAGGCATTGATGGTCTTGGATGTGCTGATGGATTGGGCAAGCTCGATGGCTTTCAAAACGGCATGCTCAATGTAATCATCCCAAGTCGCATGGGCCATGTCTTCCTTTGGGTTGCACCAACTCACCACGAAGGTTCGGTGCCCTTGGGCCACCGCATGCCTGATCAGAGAGTTCTCGGGCTTTAGATCCAAGATGTAGAACTTATTGATGCAAGGTGGCACCAAAAGCAAAGGACGCTCAAAAACCTCCTTGGTCAAAGGTGCATATTCAATCAACTGAAAGTAGGCGTTTTCATAAACAACTTGACCCTTCGTGAGCGCCACATTTTGACCCACTGCAAATACGCGCTCATCGGTCATGGAGACATGGCCCTGCTGCACATCGTGCAACAAATTTTGTAGGCCCTTGGAAATTGACAGCCCATCACTGTCCAAGGCTTTCTTCATGGCGTCTGGGTTCAGGGGTAAAAAATTGCTCGGCGAAGCAAGTGCCACATATTGCTCCACCGCAAAATTCAAACGTGCCCGGGTTTTATCGTCCGTCTTCACGACTTGCACCATTTTTTGCAAAAACTCACCATTTAATAAATACATCGCAGCCAAAAATGTGGAAGAAGGCTGAGCACCCCAAGCCTCTGAGCTGAACCTTCTGTCCTTTAATTGAATGCCGTGATTCAAACTGTCATTCCACAGTCGTGAGGCGCGTTCGACGAATTCGCTTTGCAGTTGCTCAAGCAGGCTCGCATCAAGCTCAAGGGGCTTGAGCGCTTGGAATGCAAGTTCGGGCTCCTTGGATTGAAAAACAGATAAAAACTGCTCAAACGATTGCCTCTTCTGGGACATGGGGTCCAAAGGCACAGCAGCGTGAGCTTTGGATTTGGATGACTTCGCGGATTGGGGCATACAAGACGTTTCGAGTGGGGTAAAAAGATTTTTTTCAACAAATAAGTTTGAAGTATCGCAGTTTATTGAACGCGAAATTAGAGTTCAGCATCCAGAATTTTTAGGCGGCTCGATCCAAATGCTGGCCGCAAAACGACCACTGAGGCGGTCTCGTCGGTGGGAGAAATAAAGATCGGGTCGACTCACCGTGCACCACTGACTTGAACCTTCGTTGCCCCAAATGTCAAAGACCCCCAAGCCCTTTAATTGGTGTCGGACCAATTGCGGCAAATCAGCCACCCATTTGTTTTTGTCATGCGAGTGCGCTTTAAAGGCTTGCAAATTGAGTGGATCCTTTCGCCTAAAGGCCTCTAGGACTTGCTCACCCACTTCAAAGGAGCCAGGACCAATGCACGGGCCCAACCAAGCGTAGAGTCGACTTGGGGCTTGCCCAAAATTTTCCGCCATGGAGCGACACATCAAGAGATGCGCATTTTCAACCACGCTTAGAGACAACAGGGTCGAATTCTCGGCCAAACCAACCAGCCCACGCCAGCCAACATGAACCGCACCCACCGAGCGACCCCACTCATCGGCCAGCAACAAGGGCATGCAATCGGCCACCATCATCGTACAGGCAATGCCGGGCTGCATGGTGTAAGCCCCATCCGCACTCAAACCGTTGAGGCTTGAGTGGTCAATTTCAAGAACGCCTACGCCATGTCTTTGATCAAAAAAAACAGCCCGAACACCCAAGTGCGCTTCAAAGATATCGCGGTTGCTCTTGACCGAGCCTGGGGAGTCGCCCACGTGCAAGCCCAAATTCAAACTGTCATAAGGCGCTTTGGAGACTCCACCCGCGCGAAAACTCAAGTGCATTCGAACTCCAAAGCGCTCTAAGCCCCATTGAGGTCGCCAAAAGGCTGGATTTTCGATGGCTGTTGGGTGATTCATGCACAAGAATGATGAGTGATCTGCTTGGTGCGATGTTACAGAACTTTACCAACCGACAGGGCCATCTATTTTGAAAAATTTTTGCTTAAGCGCTAAACTATCAAGTTCGTACAAGCGTAACGCTCAGCTTTTTGCCCCTTTTCATCCATCTCTTTTCAAATGAACTTCACCCATTCTCCTCAAGCAAGCATTGCCATTCCTGTTGTCAACAGCGATAAATCTTTTCCCATTCACAGAATTTATTGTGTGGGCAGAAACTACGAAGAACACGCCAAGGAGATGGGTTACACCGGCAGAGAGGCTCCTTTTTTCTTTCTTAAACCCACAGACTCCCTGATTTATGTCCCCAACGGCTCCACCGGCGAGTTGCCCTACCCGAGCTTGACTCAAAATTTTCATCATGAAATTGAATTGGTTGTCGCCATAGGCGTTGGTGGCAAAAATATCAAAGCCCAAGATGCTGAAAACCATATATTTGGCTATGCCGTTGGCCTAGATATGACGCGACGCGACTTGCAAAATGACATGAAAAAACAAGGTCGTCCATGGGACATTGGTAAATCTTTTGATCACAGCTCTCCCATGGGCCCGATCCTTGAAAAACAATCTGTCCAAAACCTTACACAAGCTCGCATTTTCTTAAGTGTCAACGGGCAAGATCGTCAAAGCAGTCACATCAACAAACTGATTTGGAATATCCACGAAACCATTGAACACCTTTCATCGGCTTGGGAGTTAAAAGCAGGCGACCTGATCTTCACCGGCACGCCCGAAGGAGTCAATGCCGTGGTGACAGGAGACCTCATGCATGGCTTTGTTGAAGGCATCGGCTCAATTGACCTAAAAGTCATCTAAGCGGCAGCATCCTTGGACCCTTGGCTCGCTTTTGCTTTGCGAGCACAAGACTTTCACCATTCCCAAATTACAACAACAAGTGGTTTGCCCCAGGAGTTTAATATGCCTAACGCCCCTAAAAAAACCAAAAGCGCTCTTTTTGAGCACCTCAAGCACGAGGTCTACTGCCACTTGGGCATCTCTCCCTTGCACGGCATTGGTGTGTTTGCCATGCGTGCCATCCCCAAAGGCGTGAACCCCTTAAAGAGTTGGCTCAAGAACAGAGAATTCAAATTCACACACGATGAGATCAAAAAACTGCCCAAAAGCGTACAGCAACACATTAAACTATTTTGCTATTACGATAAAAAGTCCGTGGACATTCCCGTCATGGGCATGAACACCATGGACATGGCCATCTATCTCAATCACTCAAAAAAACCGAATTTGAAAATGAAAAAAGATGGCTCTTTTGTCTGTATCAAGGCCATCCAAGCGGGAGAAGAAGTGACCATGGACTACGACCACAGCTTTGGCGAAACTCACGTCTTTAAATAACGACTTGCAGCACCAAAAAAGGACCCCTCAGGTCCTTTTTTTGATACAACTCAACAAGCACCTCGCGCCAAGATCAAGGGAGCTCTTTTTTTAGCATGTGCTCGGGGCGGTAAATTTGGTTCCAATCCTCCACCTTAAAGTCTGCATGCAAGGGAGAGGTCATGTCTAGAGCCAAAGGATGGTCAAGCGGGGTGACCGCCACGGCATAGATAGGCTCAAAGTCAGTCACAAACAAAGACTTGTAGCCGTAATCGTCGACTGGCCCGAGGTTGTAATAGCGGTATGCGTTTTCGCTGGCCCATTTGCATACCAAGAAGCAAGCATAAATACCAGGTGAGCGGTTCTTAAAGGCGCGGTTCCACTGGCAAAAACTTCCATAGACCTGGCTGTATTGAGGCAACAGCACGGAGACATCCGTCAAGACCAACTCACCTTGATCGTCGTGTACTTGGATGACCAACAAATCCAAGGCTTGGATATAGTCTAAAAAGCCCTCAACTTCCTTGTCATCGATAAAGTAATTGGCAAAGTGGCCGCCTCCCATCTCAAACAAGTCATCCAAAGTGAGGTCTTTGCCCGCAACGACCTCAATGGAGTGCTCAAAGCGGCGGTATTGTTTTTGGATTTCCTTGAATTTTCGCTCCCGGCGCTCTTCACTCCAAAAACCTGGCTTGGTCACATCCACCATGCCATAGCGGTCATTGATCGGGACGCCAAAACGACTATCGGGGGGCACGGCATACACGATGAAGGGTTTGGGCGCATCGGCCAACATCTCCTCCGTGACATCGATGTAGGGGCAAAGGGCATCCCAACGGCTGGTGTAATACAAAATATCATTGTGATCGCTTTCAACAAAGAGGTTTTCTTTGGTCCAACTTTGAAAACCTAAGCGTTTAAGCGTTGTCTCTTCGGAATCATTGACCAAATAGTGCGCTTCAGCAGATGAGCCATCCATCATGTGTTCCCAATCTTATTTTGGTAAGGTAACTTTTTAATTTCAAAGTAACTTTGATCAATTTCAAAATTATTGATTAAAAACTCTGGGTCTTGTGACTCTAAATGATTTATAGAAACCTTAATCGCTTGCAAGTGCGACTGCGCCTCACTGCCTGGAACCTTCAATTGCTTGATGTAGGTAGGCATGACTGGGCAGTCCGTATCGTAATGGAAGGTTTTCTCCATTGGGTTGTACACCAGTGGATAAAGGTGGCATGAAAACGGTTTCTCGGGACCCAAGGTGCATCCAGAAACGCCCAAATGGGGACAATTGATTTCAATGCAAATGCTGCCCAACTGGTGCTGCTCTTTAGAAGTCAAGGTGATCTCCAAAGCAGGAAATCCCGGAGTCACATTGCAGCAACGCTTGCAAGTTGAACAATGATCAAACAACAATTAAATTCACCATTATTCCTAATTGTGCTGAATAAGAAATTTCAAAAGTTCGCACCAAAAAATTGCTTATTAACAAGCAAAAAAACTTATCAATTTCTTTGCAATGATGTAAGTTTATATCAGTTTGAAACTTTTTTGATTTTTCTTTAAAAATGATTTCAAGATATTTTATTTTTTTATTTGAGGAGGGTTGGGTTTTAATCATCTAAAAAAATTTTAAACACCCATCTAAAGGGGTTTACCTTTAAAAAAATTCAGTTAAAAATAGGTTTAAACTCAACCCATGAAAAACCATACCTCGATTAAACACTGTAAGCAATGCGGCGAAAAGGTGAGCTACAAAATCCCTAGTGATGGCGACACAAAACTTCGTGCGATCTGCAATGTTTGCCAAAGCATTCACTATGAAAACCCGCTCAACGTAGTGGGAACCCTACCCATTTGGAGGGACCAAGTTTTACTTTGCAGACGAAATATTGAACCTAGATTTGGGATGTGGACTTTGCCAGCTGGCTTCATGGAACTTGGCGAAACCCTTGAGCAAGGTGCAGCACGTGAAACTGTTGAAGAGGCCGGCGCGGCCTTTAAACTGCTTGATTTGTACACCATTACAAGCGTTGTATATGTCGGACAGGTGCACTTTTATTACCGTGCAGAGTTGCTTCACTTGGAGTTCAATCCAGGGCATGAGACCCAAGAGGTTAGGCTCTTTTTAGAACATGAGATCCCATGGGATGAACTGGCCTTTAAAACCGTCAAAGAAACACTAAAGTGCTATTTTAAAGATCGTCCCTCAAAGATTTTTCCTTTGCACCAAATCGAACTCAATTGATTTTTTCAACGCATTTTTAGTGCAACCTCAATGAGCCCATCACGGCTGCCTCAAGAAAGCGGATTTCAAAATACTCACACACAGATCGACCGCAGTGTTTGCTTCATCTAGGATTCGTCCCATGGTGATAAAGCCGTGAATTTGTCGCTCAAAGTTAATGACCTTCACCGAAACACCCGATTGAGACAAAAGATTGGCGTACGCAAGCCCCTCATCGTGCAAGGGGTCAAATCCTGCCAACACCACGCACGCAGGAGGCAATCCCTCGTGGCTTTTGGCATTCAATGGAGAAGCACGCCAATCAGCGTAAGTACTCGGATCTGGCATATAGTTCCCCCTAAACCATTCAATGGCCTCCCTTGTCAGCAAAAAACCCTTGGCGTTTTTAACGTGCGAAGGAAAAGAGCATTGCATGTCTGTTGCTGGGTAAATCAACAACTGAAAACAAGGTCTGAGTGGCGCCTCTTTTAACGCAATGCAAGCTGCCGCCGCCAAATTTCCACCCGCACTGTCACCTGCCAAAGCGATGCGCTCAGGATCAATGCCAAAGGAGGGATCTTGTGCACATGATGTGAGCCAATTGAAAGAGGCAAGTGCATCATCAAAGGCGCCAGGAAAAGGCACCTCAGGAGCCAATCTGTAGTCAACGGAGAACACCGCACAGTGTGCACCTGCACACAAAGCTCGGCACAACACGTCATGCGTCTCCAGGTCTCCTATGGTCCATCCGCCGCCATGAAAGTACAAAAGCGCCCCACCCCTTGGCGGCCCCTCTTTAAGAGGGGTTGAATCGGGCCAACCGATGGGTCGATACTCGCGAATTTTGAGTTTTTGCTGGCCCAAATCGAGCTCATGATCTTGAACCCTACCCACCTCCAGGGGCTCAGGTTGCGAGAATGCCTTTCTCGCGCGATAGGCGTGCCTTGCCTGATCAGGCGTTTGCGTGTTGACCGCAGGTACGCCAAGCTCCATCATCAACTTTATAAGACCATGCGCTTGTGGATCCAACATCTTAAAACCCCTCAAAATATGAATGACTTTTAGCCCCTTGGCCGTGCCAGTTGAGCTGAAACTTTAAAAAGCAGCAGATTACTATTGTATTCAAACGAAATTTTTCTAAAAAAAAGAGTCTCTTTCTTCTTTTAAACCGATTTGATCGCATATGGGTTATTTACCCAATTGCAAAAATCATTAAAAAAGAGAAAATGCGTGAGCTTTTTAAGTTTTGAGATACCTCTTTTGTTTTGCAAAACACATAGGGCTCAAAAGCCAAAAGCAAGTTACCCGTTTTGGGATCTTTAAACATTTTTTTTGAATCAAAATAATCCAAGGTATTGAACATGATTAGTTTACAAATTAATGGTCGTAAAAATGCAGTCGATGTCGAACCAGAAATGCCCTTGCTTTGGGTGCTGCGCGATGAGATAGGTTTAACCGGCACCAAGTATGGCTGTGGTGTTGCACAATGCGGTGCTTGTACCGTATTGATCGATGGCGTGCCAGTCAAATCTTGTTCCTATCCAGTTTCTGCCGCTTCTGGCAAAAATATCACAACCATTGAGGGCCTCTCCGCCAACTCCTCACACCCAGTTCAATTGGCTTGGAAGGCGCTTGATGTCCCACAGTGCGGCTATTGCCAGTCAGGACAAATATTGGCAGCAGCGGCCCTTCTCAAGAGAAATCCCCAACCAAGCGATCAAGACATCGATGAGGCCATGACCAACATCTGTCGCTGTGGCTCATATCGTCGCATTCGTGCAGGTATTCACCAGGCGGCTAAAACGGGCAAAGGCATCCCCTCCGTCATCCACATGAGTCAAGCCCCAGGTGTTGGCGCTGTCAGTCTTGCAGCCATGGTTGATCACGACCACAGCCGTCCCCATCCCACCACCCAAGAGCAACAAGCCTTGGTGAACGACGCTTGCTCTGCGAGTGCCGGCTGCAATCACAACCATGACCAAGCTTAAATCCAAGGAGACACACATGACGACAACTCTACCCTCCAAACGGACCCCATCTACAGTTTCTCGACGCGCCTTTTTGGTATCCTCTGCTGCTGCAACGGGTGCACTGAGCGTGGGATTTCACGTCCCCGCATTGGCCGCAGCCAATGCCAACATAGCCACTGACAAAGCCACCGCAGTTGAGGTCAATGCGTGGGTCGTCATTCAGCCCAATGATGAGTGCATCATTAAAATTGCCCGAGCTGAAATGGGTCAAGGCACCAGTACGGGTTTGGCCCAACTCGTGGCAGAGGAGCTCGAGTGCGACTGGAAAAAAGTCAAAATTCAACACATCACCCCAGGTGAAAACTTGGCCAGGAAACGTGTCTGGCGCAACATGTCCACAGGCGGCTCTCGGGGCATCAGAGAATCTCAAGAGTATGTTCGCCAAGGCGGCGCAGCAGCTCGCATGATGCTGCTCCAAGCCGCTGCCAAAACATGGTCAGTGCCTGTGGCAGATTTAAAGGTCAGCAAAGGCGTGATCACGCACAAGCCCACCGCCCGAACCTTGCGCTTTGGACAAGTCTGCGCCACCGCAGCAACGCTTGCTGCGCCTGATGTAGGGACGATCACATTGAAACCCCCGCATTTGTGGACCATCGCGGGCAAACCCCTCAAGCGACTTGATACCGATCAAAAAGTCAACGGTTCTTTGAAGTATGCCATTGACTATCGGCCAGATGATATTTTATTTGCGGCCATCAAAATTGCCCCCGTTTTTAAAAGCACCCTCAAATCTTTTGATGCCACTGAGACCTTAAAAAGACGCGGAATCAAAAGGGTTGTCCGCATTGATGACAGCACCATCGCTGTGGTTGCAGACAACTGGTGGCGAGCCAAAACGGCACTGGACGCCATGCCCATTGCATGGGAAGAGGGAGAGAATGCAAAAGTCAGCAGCGCCAGCATTGCCGAGTACTTGCGAGAGGGGCTCACCTCCGATAAAAATGTATTTGCCGAAACCAATACTGGCAAGTTCACAGAAACCTTTGAGAAATCAAATAAAAAAATAGAGTCCGTCTACAGCACGCCTTTTGTGACCCATGCGTGTATGGAGCCGATGAATTGCACCGTGCGATACACCCCCGAGCGCGCTGAGGCTTGGGTTCCCACTCAAAATGCGGAAGCCGCCTTGGCCGCCTTGGCCGATGCAAGTGGACTGCCAGCAGAGAAGTGTGAGGCCTATAACCACACCCTAGGGGGTGGATTTGGTCGACGTGGAGGCCCTCAAGACTATGTCCGCTATGCAACGATCGTTGCCAAGGAGTTTCCTGGCAGACCTGTCAAAGTCCTTTGGAGCCGTGAGGAAGACATGACCCATGGCCTCTTTCGCCCCATAGGCTTATGCAAACTTCAAGCCGGCTTGGATGACAAGGGCAATCTCACTGCATTGAGTTTGCGCGTGTCGGGTCAATCGATCAACGCACACTTAGCGCCACACAATATCAAGGACGGCAAAGACCGCAGACAGCTCCAAGGCTACTGGCCAGAGGCAGGAGACGCGCAGCTTGGCTATTCTGTACCGAACTTGAAAATTGAGTACGCCATGCGCAACACGCATGTCCCCGTCGGACCTTGGAGAGGGGTCAATACCAATCAAAATGCGATCTATTTAGAGTGCTTCATGGAAGAAGTTGCCAAAGCAAGTGGCAAAGATTCCCTGGAGTTCAGAAGAGCGCTTTTAAAGTCGCACCCCAAGCACTTGGGTGTCTTAAACGCCGTGGCCGAAAAGGCGGGTTGGGGACGCACCTTGCCCAACGGCGTGCACCAAGGCATTGCCCAATTCATGGGCTATGGCAGTTATACGGCAGCGGTCGCTGAGGTGAGTGTGACCAACGGGAAAGTCAAGGTTTTGCGATTGGTATTGGCCACCAATTGTGGACATGTGGTCAATCCCGATCAAGTCGCAGCGCAAGTTGAGGGCTCTGTGGCGTATGGCTTTGACTCTTTGCTGAGTGAATCTAGCGTCATGAATGGTCGAATCGTGGAGAGCAACTTTGATCGATACCCAATTGCCCGCATGGCTCAACTGCCCAAGATTGAGACCGTATTGGCCCCCACATTTGATTTTTGGGGTGGCGTTGGAGAGCCTACCATTTGCGTTGTCGCTCCAGCCATCATGAATGCCATTTACACAGCCACGGGCAAACCCGTGAGATCCTTGCCTTTGAAAAACGAAGGTTTGGAGTTGGTGTAAGGGCCCTGGGGCCCTATGGCGCAGAGGCGCTTGGCACTTGTCACTTTTGGCGTTTAGAGGTCCTCAGTTCAACTTCAAAAGAAGTGGGCTGAGGGCCAGCGTCTTTTTTTTTAAGTAAGCGATGTGCAGTCCAAACGCTTTGCTTAGAACTCAGTCCCGTTTAAAATCGCTTTAATTGCTTGATCTGTCGTTTGAGAAATCCCCCTCTTGGTCATCTCAAACACCTTTTAAAACCTTCTTGAGTCGAGTGCTTGCCTGTGTTTATGAAAGTGATTTTTTTTCTTTTATTCGCCGTCTTTGCCTGCCCTTTGTGGGCCCAATCAGCTGCAAACGTGTCCAAGGCGGCTCAAAAGACAAACGCAGCTGAGGGGCTGATGCAAATCAAAGGCTTTCAAATTGTTCAAAGCAGAGAGGGGCAGTGTACGTTGTGCCATCAAATCCCCAACCACAAAGGCGTCATGGGCAACTTAGGTCCTGCCTTGGATGGGGTTGCGCATCGATTGAACGAAGAGCAACTCAGACTGAGACTGAGCGACTCTAGAAAAATCAATCCTTTGACCATCATGCCTCCCTACTTCTCGACAGAAAACTTGGCTCATGTGGACCCCAAGTTCGCAGGCAAAACCTTGCTCAACGCCTCAGAGTTTGAAGAGGTCATTGCCTACTTAAAAACACTGCAATGAAAACAGTCCTACCCTCTCGAAGAGAACTCATTCAAAACGCATTGGCGCTTCTGTCCCTTTGTGCAGCACCCTTTCGTGCCCGAGCACAAAGCGCAGAGGGACAAAGTGAAGAGTTTCAAAAGCTCTTTCTGAGCCTCACAAAAGGCGCCAAGATCAAAGAAGGTAAAATTCAAATCACCATTCCTAGGCTGGCCGATAACGGGCACTCGGTCCCTTTGAAGATCAGCATCGACTCCCCCATGAGCCAACAAGAGCATGTCAAAACCCTTGTGATCTTGTCACCAAGAAACCCCAGGCCCTTGGTGGCCAAAATGAATTTTTTCCCCATGAACACCAAACTCAATATGGCCACCCGAGTGCGCCTCAATGGCTCACAGTCCTTGTGGGTCTTGGCTCAAATGTCGGACCTGAGTTGGTACTCTCAAAGTGCTGAGGTTGAGGTCACCGAGTCTGCTTGTTTGGATGCGTCGTGATGGGTGCGAGAATTTTAATTCCCCCTTCACCCAAGGCAGGAGACGTCATTGACGTTCGCATTTTGATTCAACACCCCATGGAGACGGGCTTTAGGCATGAGCTCTCAGGCTCGGTCGTGCCCAAAAATGTCCTTCGCGAGCTGAGACTGGATTTCAACGGACTCGTGCTCTTAGATGCTGAATTGGGCACAGGCACTGCGGCCAATCCCTTTATTCAATTTCAAACCAAATTGTTTGAAAGCGGTTGGTTCAATTTGCGCTGGGTGGATGACATGGGTGTACAGGGCAGCGAACGGGTGCAATGCTTTTTACGAACATCATGAGCGCGACTTTTGCGCCAAGGCGTGTATGGGCCCCTTGGCGCTCTTTAGTGGTTGTGTTCTTATGGATGATGCATCTGAGTGCTTACACCCTGGCCCAAGCCAGTACGTCCTCACCCGGTTGGCTCAACCCCAATGAAAGACGTTCTGGGCTTGACTTTAAAAGCGAAGACCTTCAGACGCAGCAAAACGATGACGCCATCAATCCCGCCTTTCTTTGGGTTGACCAGGGGGCGAAGATGTGGTCTGAGTCTGCCACCCCTCAAACACCCTCTTGCCAATCTTGTCACCTCCATGCCCCCACCAGCATGAAAGGTGTGGCCCTCAAATACCCTCAATGGGACGGGCGTACAAAGCAATTGATCAATCTTGAAAAGCAAATCAACGATTGCAGGGTCAAAAAGCAGCACCTCAAACCCCTCAGCTATGAAAGCGATGAGCTTTTGGCTTTGACGTCTTGGATCGCTTTGGCTTCAAGGGGCATGAAGCTTGAAAAAAACATCGCTCAAAACCTGGTGCCCGCGTTTGAACGGGGTCAAGCCTTTTACGAAAAACGCATTGGGCAAAACAACCTCTCTTGCGCTCACTGCCATACGGCAAATTTTGGGCAACGTTTAGGTGGGGAAATCATCAGCCAAGGACAACCGCATGCTTATCCAGCATACCGTTTAGAGTGGCAAAAAATGGGCTCTCTTCAAAGACGCTTAAGAGCTTGCCTCTCAGGCGTTAAAGCAGAGATCTTGCCCTTTGGTTCTCAAGAGTTGTTGGAGTTGGAGTTGTACCTCAACTTCAGAGGGCAGGGCTTAAGACTGGAGTCGCCTGGCGTGCGGCGTTGAGCGGAGCAGCAAAGAAGCCTCCCAACACAGTGCATAAGCTGGCTCATCCCCCGTTAATTGGGCAGAGCCGAGCCATTGGATAGAGCCAAGTGAAGCACGCAGTGCGCCCATGCTGGGCGCACAAAAAAAGGGGTTAGTAGACACTCCTCTACTGACCCTCATATCTATTGGTCGGCGTGACAAGATTCGAACTTGCGACCCCTTGCACCCCATGCAAGTGCGCTACCAGGCTGCGCTACACGCCGAAGAAATCATTATACAGAGGTTAAAGAGCAAATAAAGAGCGGCCCATCGACTAGACCAACAATTGTCTAATTTCTCTGAGCTCTTTCATAAGCATTTTAAGTTGCGGCGGGTCCGATAAGAGCCCATTCGCGCTCCAAGTGTCGACGATGCTTGACTCATCAAATCCAGTCTCTTCTTCAAAGACCTCAACGCCCTCGAGCATGATTTCGCCAGCGCGTTTTTTGTCCTTTTCGATCTGAACAATCTCTTGCAGCTTGTTTCTAGCTCCACTGATCGTAAATCCTTGGTCATAGAGCAAATCCCTGATGCGCCTGATCATCAATACTTCGTGGTGTTGATAATAGCGCCTGTTGCCTCTTCTTTTCATGGGGCGCAGTTGCGTGAATTCCTGCTCCCAATACCTGAGCACATGAGGTTTGACACCGCACAAATCACTGACCTCACCAATGGTGAAATAGCGTTTGGCAGGAATATTGGGCAAAGACGACTCCATTGGGTAACTTCAAACTCAAAACGGAGGGTTGAGATTACACCAATCAGGGAAAAAAGCTAGTAGGAAATACAAATATATTTCCGTAACGCGGGGCTATTTAGTCGCTGACGCGGGCAAGGCCCGCTCTTGGATCAAATCTTTGAGTTTTTGGCTCGCATGGAAGGTGACCACGCGCCTGGCTTGTATGGTGATGGCCTCCCCGGTCCTGGGATTGCGTCCAGGACGGGGGGTCTTGGTGCGCAATTGAAAATTGCCAAAGCCCGATATTTTCACATCTTCGCCAGCAAGGAGTTTTTCAACAATCAGGTCAAAAAACGCATCGATCATGTCCTTGGACTCACGCTTATTCAAGCCAATTTGCTCAAAGAGCAACTCCGCCAATTGCGCCTTGGTCAATGCGGGCGTCTCCAATGAGTTCAAAATCAGTTCCATATGAGCCTTCCTTAGATCAAACCCGAAGCCGGGCTTGAAGGGTATCGACCAACCCCTTCAAAATCGATGCAACCGCGCTTTCAATCTGGGATTCAGACAATGTACTCTCATCTGAATTCAAAATCAATCGAATGGTCAAACTTCTCTCGTTTTCAGCCAGATTAGAAACTGGCACCTTGGGGCGGTATATATCAAACAACACCGCGTCTTTTAAATGGCCCTCAGTGGGCGCACTCCAAATGACCTTCATCAAGTCTTCATGACTGACATTTGATTTCACGACAATGGCCAAATCCCTCTCTACCGATTGGAATTTACTCACCGTCTTAAAGCCAGGCACTGCCTTGCGATTGACCGCGTCCAAATCCAATTCAAACACCAAGGGAGAGTGAACAAATCCCCATTTTTGTCTCCACTTGGGGTGCAACTCACCCACCCAACCCAAAGCACTCCCGTTGAGTACAACTTGGGCACTTCGACCAGGGTGAAAGGCGGGATGAGAGCCCGGGGTAAAAGTGGCTTGATGAGGCCATAAAAGTTGCTCAACATGGGCCTTGAGATCAAAGAAGTCAAATGCTTTTTCCGCGCTCGACCACTGCAAGGGCTGGTCATTGCCATTGAGCAGCCCAGCAACGCGCATGGGCTGGTGAATGCCTTTGACCGTGGTATCTGAATCAGAAACCTTGCTGTCTTTTAAGAACACGCGTCCAATTTCAAAAACACGGACATCACTGAATTTTCTATCAAGATTGAACCTCAAGACTTGCAACAAGCTGGGTATGAGCGTGGTTCTCATGACATTCATAGAGCTTGCGATGGGGTTCAATAACTCGATCGCATCGTGCTCAGGGTCCATATCTTTAAGCCACTGCGCATCCACAAAACTGTAATTGATGGTTTCTTGGTATCCCATGTGCGCCAATAGATGGCGAAGCGCGTAGTCCCCTTGGAGACTTTCTGGCATCAATTGGCCCGTGATAGGCGCCAATGGAGGCGTGGTCGGCAGTTGATCGTAACCAATGCAACGAATCACCTCTTCAATCAAATCTTCTTCGATTTGAAGGTCAAACCTAAAGCTTGGTGGTGTCACTCTTAATGCACCTGGCGTTTTTTCAGGGGCCAGGCCCAAAGACGCCAAAGCATCCAACATTTGATCATCGCTCAGATCCATGCCAATGACTTTTCTGGCTCGATCGAACCGCATTTTCAAAGCCTGGGGCACTGGCATGTTAATTTTTTGATCATGGATGGGGCCACACTTGGAGTCAGAGGTTCCACAAATATCCAAAACCAAGCGCGTAATGCGCTCGATCATGGGAACCGTCAATTGCGGATCCACGCCACGCTCAAAACGATGCCCTGCATCGGTTGCAAAATTAAATCGCCTTGAGCGACCCGCCACTGCTTGCGGCCACCAAAAGGCCGCCTCGATGTAGATCGATTGCGTGTGCTCGCTCACTGCAGTCGACAGCCCTCCCATGATACCGGCCAAGGACTCGATGCCTCGCATGTCAGCAATCACACCCACGTCTTCATCCACCGTGATGGTTTGCTCATTCAAGAGTTCAATGGACTCTCCAGTCTTGCCCCAGCGAACGGTCAAAGGGGCTTGAATTTGATCGAGATCAAAAATATGGGTCGGTTGACCGTACTCAAACATGACGTAGTTTGAAATATCCACTAAAGGCGTGACCGTGCGCTGTCCACAGCGCGCAAGTCGCTCGCTCATCCACTGCGGTGTTTTTGCGTGTGGATTCAAACCCTTTAAAACTCGACCGCTGAATCGCCCGCACAATTCGGGCGAGGCAATTGTGACACTCAAATGGTCCGCTGAAGTCACAGCAACCTCATCGATTCTTGGCGACTTTAACGGTGTTTTCGTGATCGCGGAGACTTCTCGTGCAATGCCATAAATACTTAAACAGTGGGCCAAATTGGGGGTGAGCTTGAGTGTAAAAAGCACCTCATCCAACTGAAGCACATCGCGAACGTTGGCACCCAAGGCGGCCTCTTGATGCAAGGCAAGCAAGCCGCCATGATCGTCATTGATTTTAAGTTCCTTGGCCGAGCACAGCATGCCCAAACTCTCTACGCCCATCAATTTGACGGGCCGAATTTCCAAGGACTTGCCATCCTCACCAGGAGGCAATTGTGCGCCCAAGAGGGCACAAGGCACCTTCATGCCCACTTGTGCATTGGGTGCACCGCACACAATGCTCAATGGACTTGATTGCCCCACATCCACTTGACAAACTCGCAGCCGATCCGCCTTGGGGTGCGCGTGAATGGCGGTGATCAATCCCACCACTACATTTGTAAACGCTGGCGCGACAGGCCTAATGTCCTCCACCTCCAACCCTGCCATGGTCAACGCATCCGCAAGTGCTTGCGTGTTCAAAGCCGGGTTACAAAACTCTCTCAACCAAGATTCTGGAAATTGCATTGATTTTCTCTCCTGGCGAGTTACTGAAATTGATTTAAAAAGCGCAAGTCGCCGTCAAAGAAAAGTCTCAAATCGTTGACGCCGTATCGGAGCATGGTCAATCGGTCTGGCCCCATACCAAACGCAAATCCGATATAGCGCTCAGGATCTAAGCCCATATTGCGCACCACATTGGGATGAACTTGGCCCGAACCAGCCACCTCCAACCAACGCCCAGCCAAGGGACCCGAGACAAACTGAATATCAATTTCAGCACTGGGTTCTGTGAAAGGGAAAAAACTGGGCCTAAAGCGCAAGATCAAGTCTTCACTCTCAAAAAACATTTTGCAAAAGTTGGTAAACACCACTTTCAAATCCTTGAAACTCACTTGCTCACCAATCCAAAGGCCTTCACATTGATGAAACATCGGTGAATGCGTCGCATCACTGTCCACGCGATACGTTCGTCCTGGTGCAATGACCCGAATTTCAGGCATGCTTTGCCCTTGATCGATCAAAGATTGATGGCGTTTGACGTGTTGTACCGCATGCCTAATTTGCATTGGACTCGTATGGGTTCTGAGCAAATGCCCCCCTTCAACGTAGAAGGTATCGTGCATGGACCTGGCTGGATGGTTTTGAGGGGTGTTCAAGGCCGTGAAATTGAACCAATCGGTTTCGATTTCTGGGCCACGGGCCGTCTCAAAGCCCATGGAGGAGAACACCTGCTCGATGCGCTCCATGGTCATGCTCACAGGATGCAAGCCGCCTTTGTGCCGTGCACGTCCTGGCAAGGTGACATCCAAAGCCTCGGCTTGTAGTTGCCGGTCTAACTCTGCAGCTTGCATCTGCATGCGTCTTTGTTGCAATGCATCTTCGATGCCTTGTTTGGCTTTGTTGATGAGCGCACCTTGCGCTTTTTTTTCATCAACTGAAAGCGCTGACAACCCCTTCATGAGCTCTGTAATTCGACCCGTCTTACCCAAGAACAAGGCCTTGGCATTTTCTAAATCGGCCGGTGTTTTTGCATCATCAAAGGCGCGTTCAGCTTGGGTCAACAAATCATCAATAGGGGCGTTCATGAAGTCAAGACTCTTTAAAAAATAAAAAAAGAGGTCAAAGCGAGCACTTCTTGAGCACCTGCCAGAACCTCTCTTGATGAAAGAGATTGGCCTCAGTAGGATTTCAATTCTGAGATCCTACTGCCTCCTTATAAAAGAGGACGGCAATCTTTTCAAACTCTTGGAGAATTAAATCGCTAGCTTCGCTTTCACCTGCTCCACGATACTTCCAAAAGCAGCTTTATCGTGTACCGCCAAATCAGCGAGCATCTTGCGATCAATCTCGATCATTGACTTTTTCAAGCCATTGGCAAACTGACTGTAGGTCAGTCCACACTCTCTGGCTGCCGCATTGATACGGGCAATCCAAAGTTGACGAAAGACCCTCTTTTTGGTCCGGCGGTCACGGTAGGCATATTGGCCTGCCTTCATCACCGCTTCTTTAGCGACTCTAAAGACATTGCCACGACGACCGCGAAAGCCTTTTGCAAGGACCAGTATTTTTTTATGACGTGCCCGAGCCGTCACACCACGTTTTACGCGAGGCATATTGTTTCTCCTGGTTGTTCGTTAAATTAAAGACCGGCCATTGGCAACATTTGCGCCATGTGACCCATATTGGTCTCATGAACTGCAACTGCTCCACGCAAATGGCGTTTGTTCTTGGTAGTCTTCTTGGTCAAGATATGACGCTTAAAGGCTTGACCACGTTTAACGGTCCCACCAGGACGAACTCGAAAGCGCTTTTTAGCGCTGCTTTTTGTTTTCATTTTGGGCATTTTGAATGCTCCTTAACTTCAATTGCGCTCGTGAGGCGTTTACGAACCAGTTCGTAACCTTGTTGGCCCCGAGACGCTTCTTTTTTTGCGTAACCTTTGGATCAAGCAGACGCCACTGACGTGGTGTCTGCAACGGGTTTGGTCACGCTACCCGGTTTTTTCTTGCCAGGCGCAATCATCATGATCATCTGGCGGCCTTCTAACTTTGGAAACTGTTCGACCACAATGGAGTCGGCCAATTCATCCCTAATTCTGTTCAACAAGGCCATTCCTAGCTCTTGATGCGTAATTTCTCGTCCTCTAAAGCGAAGTGTGATTTTACACTTATCGCCCTCATCCAAAAAGCGCCTAATATTGCGCAATTTGATGTTGTAGTCTCCATCATCCGTTCCAGGTCGAAACTTGATTTCCTTGACCTCAATCACTTTTTGCTTGGATTTGGCCTCAGCCGCCTTCTTTTGTTCTTGGTACTTGAACTTACCGTAGTCCATCAATCGACAAACAGGTGGTGTCGCTGTGGCAGCAATTTCAACCAAATCCACGTCCAAATCCCCCGCCATTCTCAACGCTTCAGCGATGCTAACAATCCCAATGGCCTCGTTATCTTGACCAGTCAGACGAACTTCCGGGGCCATGATTTCCCGGTTAAGGCGGTGTTTGCGCTCCTCACGAAGGCGGCGATCACGAAATTCAGTAGCGATGGTGTCAATCCTCAAAAAAGTCTGGCCAAGATCGGCCAAGGGCATGCCATGCTTTCCCAACATCGCGAATCCGCCAAGGATCAACGCTTGTGATCGATCTCGTCTTGGAGTTTGTGCATAAATTCAGCCGTGGTCATCACACCTAGGTCAACATTGCCCCGAGCTCGAACCGCGACTGAAGCAGATGCCTTCTCGGAGTCACCAATGACCAACAGAAAGGGAAGCTTGCGCATAGAATGAGAGCGTATTTTATACGTAATTTTCTCATTGCTCACGTCCAAAGCCACTCTAAACCCTTGATTTTTCAGCATTTTGGCGACATCTTGGGCATATTCAGACTGAGATTCGGTGATCGTCAGAATGGCCACCTGAACTGGGGCCAGCCAAGTTGGCAAGGCGCCGGCATGCTGTTCAATCAAAATTCCTATGAAACGCTCTAAACTGCCCACAATGGCCCTGTGAAGCATCACTGGACGCTGCCTTGAGCTGTCCAAGGCGACATATTCCGCATCCAAACGCTCTGGCATTGAGAAGTCCACCTGAATTGTCCCACACTGCCATTGTCGCCCAATGGCGTCTTTGAGCGTGTATTCAATCTTGGGGCCGTAAAACGCACCGTCTCCTGGTGAGAGCTCATAGTGACAACCGGAGACATCCAAACTGTGCTTCAAAGCGGCCTCGGCTTTGTCCCAAATCTCATCACTGCCAATGCGTTGCACTGGGCGTGTTGCCACTTTATAAATGATGCTTTCAAACCCAAAGTCTTTGTAGACTTTTTGCAAGAGGGTGGTGAAATCCGTGCACTCTTGAAGAATTTGATCCTCGGTACAAAATATATGTCCATCGTCTTGCGTAAAACCTCTCACTCGCATGATGCCGTGCAGTCCGCCAGAGGGCTCATTTCGATGACACTGCCCAAACTCACCATATCGAAGTGGCAAATCACGGTAACTCTTGATGCCTTGCTTGTAAATCAAAATATGGCCAGGGCAATTCATGGGCTTGAGCGCGTAATCTCTCTTTTCGCTTTCTGTTGTGAACATGTTGTCGCGGTATTTGTCCCAATGCCCTGTTTTTTCCCAAAGCGTCTTGTCAATGACCTGAGGGCCTTTGACCTCCAAGTATCCATTGTCCCGGTAGACTTGTCTCATGTACTGCTCTACACCTTGCCAAATGGTCCAACCATTGGGGTGCCAAAAGACCAAGCCAGGGGCATGTTCGTCGATATGAAACAGATCCAACTCACGCCCTAAGCGTCGATGGTCTCTCTTTTCAGACTCCTCAAGCATGGCCAAATAGCCCTGCAAAGCATCTTTAGACTCCCAAGCTGTTCCATAAATCCTTTGAAGCATCTCATTTCGATGGTCGCCCCTCCAGTAGGCCCCAGCGACTTTCATGAGCTTGAAAAATTTCAACTTTCCCGTGGATGGCACGTGAGGACCACGGCACAAATCCGTAAAGGCGCCCTCACTGTACAAGGAGACGTCTTCTCCAGCGGGAATGCTTTGAATGATTTCCGCCTTGTAGTGCTCCCCTAAATTTTTAAAAAAAGCGACCGCCTCGTCTCTTGGAAGGACGCGTCTACTCAAAGGCTCGTCCTTGGCTGCAAGCTCCGTCATCTTTTTCTCTATGCTCACCAAATCCTCTGGCGTAAAAGGACGGCTGTAAGAAAAATCATAGTAAAAGCCATTTTCAATCACAGGTCCAATGGTCACTTGAGCATCAGGATAGAGGGACTTGACCGCATAGGCCATCAAATGAGCGCTAGAGTGGCGAATAACTTCTAGGCCC
>Ga0209190_1000597_pt1 | contig 26318 bp, 42 predicted proteins | sample M_140205_XF_Meta_FD_187315 | JGI IMG/M metagenome (GOLD analysis project Ga0209190, IMG submission 187315) | Freshwater microbial communities from Lake Montjoie, Canada to study carbon cycling - M_140205_XF_MetaG (SPAdes) (version 2) | ecosystem: Environmental > Aquatic > Freshwater > Lake...
TGACTCCAGTTGCGCCTGTTGAACCAGTGACTCCATCAATTCCAGTTGCGCCTGTTGAACCAGTGACTCCAGTTGAACCAGTGACTCCATCAATTCCAGTTGCGCCTGTTGAACCAGTGACTCCAGTTGAACCTGTGACTCCAGTTGCGCCTGTTGACCCAGTGACTCCAGTTGAACCTGTAACGCCATCAATTCCAGTTACTCCAGTTGAACCTGTTGAACCAGTTACTCCTGTTGAACCAGTTACTCCTGTTGAACCAGTTACTCCTGTTGAACCAGTTACTCCTGTTGAACCAGTTACTCCTGTCGAACCAGTGACTCCATCAATTCCAGTTGCGCCTGTTGAACCAGTGACTCCAGTTGAACCTGTGACTCCATCAATTCCAGTTGCGCCTGTTGAACCAGTGACTCCAGTTGAACCTGTAACGCCATCAATTCCAGTTGAACCTGTTGAACCAGTTACTCCTGTTGAACCTGTGACTCCTGTTGAACCAGTTACTCCTGTCGAACCAGTGACTCCAGTTGAGCCAGTGACTCCATCAATTCCAGTTGCGCCTGTTGAACCAGTGACTCCATCAATTCCAGTTGCGCCTGTTGAACCAGTGACTCCAGTTGAACCTGTGACTCCTGTTGAACCAGTTACTCCTGTTGAACCAGTTACTCCTGTTGAACCTGTAACTCCATCAATTCCAGTTGCGCCTGTTGAACCTGTTACTCCATCAATTCCAGTTGCGCCTGTCGAACCAGTTACTCCTGTTGAACCTATTGAACCTATAACACCCGAAGCGCCAGTTGCTCCTGTCGAACCAGTGACTCCTGTCGAACCAGCAGGTCCAACATCATTTACATTGAATAAATTATAATTTGAATTGTTATACCCATTCATTATTACTAACATAAAAGTAGAAAATAATAAGTATTTTTTACTAATATTGTTTTTAGACTTTTTAATTTTTTTGTACACTTTTGGTACTTTTCTAATTGGAGAATGCAAGACCACCCATTCCAGACTGAATACGAAGAACATTGTAATTGACTGCATACATATCGAGTGTATTGGCGGCAGCTGTGGCGACAATACCAGCTTTGATACGAACATCAACCTGGGCGTTATCAATACGAGAAAAGTTGCATGTACCGGTGGGCTGATGCTCCTCGGGCTTGAGCGCAAATGAATAGCAGTAAATACCTGGGTAAGGATTACCGCTGTGATGCCAGTAGGGCTCCATTTGGTTGTAGTACTTACCAGATTGATCCTTCATGCGATCCTGACCGTTGAGAATGAGACGGAAGGATGCAAGAGGGCCAACGGATTGTGTAGTAAGGGTTGTGAGACCTTGCTCAACCATCACAACTTTACCTGGTCCGCTAACGAGAAGTGGGCATCCAGTTCCAAAGCCCATAGGAACTGCAAATAAATTTGAACCATTTCCAAACACTTGAATATTTGATGTATAAGTGCTGAGTATAGCACCTGCAGTACTGGCATTGGATGTAAAGTCCCAGAGCTGTTTACCCGTGGATGCACCATTGGTTAGGCACCACACGAGTTCCTTGACGGGGTGGTTATATGACAGACGAATCTGAGTCCCAGCTGTAGCCACGGCATCAGTACCCGTGTGTTGAACCTGTTCAATCAAGTACTCGTGACCCTTCTGGGCGAATCGGCGACGCTCCTCAGTGTCAAGGTACACGTAGTTACCCCACACATTAAAAGTCGGGTTGAAACAGGTTGTGTACTCTGCAGACAGGTCAAAATCAAGACGGACCTCATGGTACTGAAGAGCAATAAGAGGAAGGTACAAACCGGGGTTCCTGTTAAAGAAGAAGAGGAGAGGAAGCATAACCTGGCCTGTAGTAGAACCACCAGTTCCACCTTCAGCATAGACCTCACCGGATGGATTACATGTTAGTTTAGCGTAATTAGCCTTTTTGGACTCATCGAGATAAAGCTCAGAGTATAACCTCCACCAACGTTGGTAGTGCTTGTCAATGCGCTGACCACCAATAGACAGCTCAACGTCAGTAATGCAACGTTCAGCAAGCCAGCATGAATCCTGAGCGGTGATAGTTGAGAATAAACCCGAGAAGGTATTAGACACCTTTGCCTGAAGATCAATATACATCTCGCCGATGAGATCACCGTTACGGGCGACAGTCACGGACACGCGACCGCTTGAGTTAGCGGAACCATTCACAGTCTGCTGGATATTCTCCATTGCAAAGTTGGTGTGGCGTTTGTAGACAGCCTGGAAAAAGGTAACTTTAGGGTTTCCGGTGAGGTAGACATCTTGTGCGCCATAGGCAACCAATTGCATCAATCCACCAGCCATTTATATACTCAAATATTTTATTTTTGGCTGAACGGCCTGAGTTCGCGCCAAACTAGACTTAAATTTTTCTATGTAATATCAAATGGCCCCCAAACAAAAACAACCAGAACCCGAAGAACTTGTTGATGATGAAGAGATTAACCTGGGGGACGAGGAGGAAGATGGAGACTACGATGGGGAAGAAGATGAGATGGGGTTTGACCTCGGGGCTGTTCTCGAACCTTTCCTGGCGACCGAGGATGGTCAGACAATTTGTACAGCACTCGTCACAATCTCAAAACACATGGAAATGCAGAACAAGATACTTGTTAAAATTTTGACCCAATTATCAAAGAAGGAATGAAATGAGAGCTCTTAGTAAAACTACTTAGAAAAAAAGTTCTCTGTTAATATAAAATGAGTAAGCCCGAGGTTCACTACCTCATACCAGAAGAGAATCGTGACGAATCCCGTATGGAACTTCTCAAATCACAGGTTCAGAGTTTTGACAAGGCTCAATTAGTAACATTTATTTCTCAACTTGAAACCAGCTGGTGCCTCAACTGTAAAGGCGACCGCTGGATCCCCATCACCAATGGATTTAAACAATTTTATAATGAGGCTGAACTAGACTCGTGTGGATTACCTCGTGAACTTGATATTGAACGTGTATCTGACCAGCATCGCAGGAAGCAGAGGGCCCTTGGAGAAATGTATCACCGTGCAGTAGCGCTGGAAATTGCAGAGGAAGAGACTCAGGACATTAATGGAAATGAGTTTCAAATTGCCACTAGGATAAACCGTCTGATTGATATGTCTGATGATGCATACGAAACTGTGTTTCGATATGCACGCCAGTATGAACGAATCAATCACCCGACTCTGGTTTGCGCAAACCCTGATGCGAATAATTCACTTTTTCGTTGTACAACAATGAGTCTGGAAGATCTTGGTCCTTTTCAAGAGTTACTTCTTGCCCTGTTAAATGAGACGTATCTCAAGAATATACGAAAGTACAAGAATCAGTGTTGTAAACAGATTTTGACTATTGATGGGTATCACACCAAGGCTTGGAAACCAATCATGGCTATTGAAGAGTTTGTGTATTCCTATGCCCAAAAGGAAACTCGGTATGCCGCCTGGAAGAATCTTACATCCAAGGGAAGCAATGCAAATGAGGCCATCAAGTTTCTTCAGAATTCCAAGGATATTCAGTTTCCTGAAATTAAGAAGAATCGAAATGTTTGGTCATATAACAATGGTCTCTTTGTTGGTAAGGAGTGGAGTACCAAACTAGGCAAGTACATTTGTAGATTTTACCCTTATGATAGTCCCCAGTTTAGGTGTCTCGATCCGACCATTGTAAGTGCCAAGTACTTTGACAAGAATTTTAACCATTTTGATCACATTGAAAATTGGTGGGATATTCCAACACCTCAATTTCAGGCGGTTCTTGATTATCAACAGTTTGAGACTGAAGTATCCAAATGGATGTATGTCATGGGTGGTAAAATGTGTTTTGATGTTGGTGACATTGATAGGTGGCAAATTATACCCTTTCTCAAGGGGATTGCCAAGTCTGGTAAATCTACTATTATTACAAAAGTTTTTAAAAAGTTTTACGAGTCTGAAGATGTTCGAACTCTTTCCAATAATGTTGAACGCAAGTTTGGCCTGTCCTCCATTTATGATGGGTTCATGTTTATTGCACCCGAAGTCAAAGGTGACTTGTGTCTCGAACAGGCAGAGTTTCAGTCACTGGTAAGTGGTGAGGACATTTCACTGGCCTGTAAATACAAACAGGCTAAATCGGTTGAATGGAAGACACCTGGTATTCTTGCGGGAAATGAGGTTCCTAACTGGAAGGATAATTCGGGAAGTGTCTTGCGTCGTATTCTTCCTTGGAACTTTGGAAAACAAGTTCAGGAAGCTGACCCACATCTTGATGACAAACTAGATCGTGAATTACCAGCGATTCATCTCAAGTGTATTCGGGCCTATCTTGAATATGCGCAAAAACATGCTGACCAAGATATTTGGAATGTAGTGCCCAAGTACTTCAAGACGATTCAGACACAAGTTGCCATGGTTACCAACAGTCTCCAGAACTTTTTGGCATCCGAGAAACTTCAGTATGGCCCAGACTTGTTTTGTCCCCAAAAGATTTTTGTCAACTTGTTCAATCAGCACTGTTCCGAAAACAATCTTGGAAAAATTCGGTTCAATCCAGATGTGTATGCAGGGCCATTCAGTTCAAAAAATCTGGAGGTGCGTACAGAAGCGCGTACATATCGCGGTCGCGCATATGGAGCAATGCCGATTATATTTGGGGTGGAGGTTATAGATGAAGGACTTCAGGTTACCGATGATTTTTAGAATAAAATATAAGTGAATACAAAAGATGAATAATGGTGAAACTATACAAGACCAGTGGCTTCAGGCATTATATACAAATAATGTAATTAAAGTTCCACATGGTTCATTTAGACAAAAATTAAGAGACGATGATGTAAGTCAACAAGAAATGTCACAATATGAACGTGAGTTTAAAACTAAAAAAGATAGATTGAAAAATATAGATTTACAGGTTTCTCCATTGTCAGTTGGTCTTTATAATGCAGTTGTCGATACGGGACATACTATTTCAATAACTGATATATTTGACAAGGTGAAAAGTGTTGTTGGACTTGCTTCCGATGCAGATTTTAAAATAACTGAATTTACCATTCGATATGGAAAATTTAAAACAGCTGTAAAGTTTACAAAAGAATATGGATTAACGAGTGTAAATAATTCAAAAATTTCCGAGGGAGTCAGTGCTGATTTTCAGATAAAAGTTATACGTAACGGCGAAACTAAAGGTGCCAGTTTTTCATTTTATAAATCAGGTAAAATTCGTTTTTCAGGTGGAACAAATGATTTAGAAACACAACCTCGTAAACTTTTAAATTTTATGACTGATAATTATTTATCAAATGTACCACGAGGTCAAGAAATTAACTTTAATAATATAACTGCGGAATTTAGAGTTGGATTTCCATTAAAAACAGAATATATATATGAATTATTTGGTTATGTTGACAACTCTTTATTTGATGACTATTATGTAGTTGTAAATCAAAAATACGAAGATAAAAAGATTCATTTTTTATACATTTCATTTTGGAAAGGATCACCAGTTCAGAAGAAAACCAGTGAAAAGATGTTTTCAATTATCTTGGCTGAAACTGGTGTTATACAAATACAAGGGACTAATCAAGTTGAAGATGCATTTACCTATTTGAAAAAGTTTTTTAAAGTTTTGAAAAATAATGATTACATGGTTACAGGAAATCGTGGACAGAATATAACCTTGGCAGGTCCCAAAAAATCAAAACTTTCTAAACGGCTCGATAATTTACCCGCGCCAAATATAACTCGTCGTGGAACAACGTGTCCAGTTAGTCGCCGTCCCAATCCATATAGTTACATTGGTAAGTGTACAATGGCGGGATGTTATATAAAGCCCAATCCACAGGGACAACCATGTTGTTATACAAAACCAAAGAGTCTTGAATATTCAAGAAACAAGGTGGCTGCCGCATATAACAAGGCTGGTGTCAAGGTTCCTGTAGAAGTTCGTACTTTATTTGGAATTGGACTAAACACAAATAATAGACCAATTAATGTTGCCAATAAAAATGTAAATCTCAATGTACGATCATATATTAATAATAAAAGTGGTTTTAAGATTGATACTCGCCAGTGTCTCAGATACACAAAGGTGGCACTTGTTGATATGGCTCGAAGACTTAAAATTGTTTTACCTGTCAAACTTACAAAACCAATATTATGTGACTTGATAAAGAAAGGTACATTACATAATGTAAATGTCACGGCTAGTAAGAAAGTCATAACTGGATCGAATACAACACTTCGTCTGGGAAGTCGGATGTGTTCAACTTATAAACGCGTGACTCTTGTTAGATTTGTACGAGCACTTGGAGGAGCTGTTACATCCGATATGGATAAAACAGCAATATGTAAACTTATTCAGCAATTGTCTAATGCAAAAAGAATAGTTCTTCAAACAAATTTTAACCGTAATAAAGAAGCTAATAAAAAAGCGGTTAAAAATGCAGAAGATAAACGTATAAAAAATATTGAAAATCTAAAACGCGCCAATAAAGAACAAAAGAAAAGAGCTAATCAGGCTAGAAAGAATGCTCTTTTAGGTGAGGGCCAAGAAGAACGCAATGAGGCTCGAGCCAAGATAAAAAAGGCTCGAAATATCAAAGCTCGTTTAACACGTAATCTTGTCAGGGCGGATATTTTGAAAATGACTAAACAGAATACAGTGAATAATGCAAATGTTAACCGTCTTATGAATATTATTAATCGTGCAATTCAGAATGGAACCATAAAGAAAACCAAGATGGGATTCCCACTTAAAACAAGTGTTGAAAAAGTTAAACGGACATTTTTTGAATCTTTAAAAGTTGTTCCACCGCAAAAGAAAAAGAAACTAACCGCAAAAGAAAAAGGTAAAGGTAAATTTGTTGGAAGTCCATCACCTTCAAATAGTGAAAAAACTCCTAGTCCACCAATTCTTGGTCTTATGAAGATAGGACCTAATCGTGCTGGACCTTCAAGAGGACCTCGTTGGGCTAATATGAGTGAAAATAATGAAAATTACAATTATTTCATGAAGGGGCCACCAGCTTGAGCACATCACTAACCTTGTATATAATATTATACAGGGTATCAATATCCCTTATAATTTTAGGATCTATAATTTCAAATTCAACTTGATAAACATTTTCCTCTTCAGAATCTAAATCAGCTGGATTACCGGCGACAATAGTCATGTCTATTGACAAGTTTTTACGAACAAATGATTGCCGATTCCTTTGTCTTGCAGTTGTAAACTCAATATCCCCCTTTTCAAAAGGGGTTTCCTTGGCAACTGCAAAGCGAACATCAAGTGGATAATTTACAAGTCCATGATCAACCTTTACAAGTTTTTGTTTAACAACTTGGATGGATTCATCTGTCTCATCATTTATAATGAGTCGAATATTGTCATAATAGTAAGCAACATCACTTGTTTTTTTAATACTTTCCCAACCCTTGTATTTTTTTAAACCATCAAGTATTTTTTCAAAAGTAGTCTGACCAACATTTGTATCAAATGAACCGCGATTTATTTTTCCGAGACGCATCTCAAACTCAACATTCTTTTCAAGTTGAAACTTTGAAAAAATTGGATTAACTTTTTCAAATAGTTGGTTCATTCTTACTTTACTAGTGGTTTTATTTTTTAAGTTATTTTTTTTTCTCAGTAAATGTAAATGAAGTTGGGGCTTATATCAATGTTTGCAATCTATCTTGTTATCAAGGCATTTTTTAATATACTTATGATGGTACTTTTCAGTATGAAGAAAGTTACAGCAAACACTAGACTTAACTTAACTGCAGTGGAAAATCTTATTTCACTATTTTTTGACATTATGATTATCCGCCTAGCTGTAAAATCGGGTGGTAAAGCGTAAAGGTACTTTAAAAATAAACAAGTATTATTATTAAATGAAACCTTTTTTAAAATGGGTCGGTGGAAAAACTCAAATTATTGATAAAATTATAGAATGTTTACCAAGTAAAATAAAAAATTACTATGAACCTTTTTTAGGAGGTGGAAGTGTTTTACTTGCTGTACTTGCTAGTGGTAAAGTAACTGGAAATGTATTTGCTAGTGATATAAATGGTCATCTTATAAACTTGTACAAAGATATTCAAATTGATCCAGTTCAATTTATAAAAAAGATTTCAGTTTTGGTGGATACATTTAAAAAATTTCCAAATAAATCTGGAGGAGAATTACATCCCACGGTAATTGAAGAGTGTAATACACAAGAATCATATTATTACTGGATTCGTAATCAGTTTAATTTGAGTACTGAAAATAAATCTGCAATGTTTTTATTTTTAAATAAAACATGTTTTAGAGGTGTGTACCGAGAAGGACCTCATGGATTTAATGTTCCATTTGGACACAATAAAAATCCAGAAATTTTTAATGAAGAACATATTCTAAATATTTCAAAACTTGTACAAAATGTTAATTTTACAGTATGTCCATTTATAGAAACACTATCACTGGTAAATCACAAGAATGATTTTGTATATCTTGATCCACCATATGCACCTATTACCATTACCTCATTTGTTGGGTACACATCAAAAGGGTTTTCGGAACATGAACAACTTTTTGAAAAGTGTAAAACATTAAAATCAAAGTGGTTAATGAGTAATGCACATGTCCCACTTGTTATAGAAACTTTTAAAAAGTATCCGATGGAGGTAATTTCGTGTCGTCGGTTAATAAATTCAAAGAATCCTGAATCTCGGGCAAATGAAGTCCTTGTAAAAAGTCTGTAAATGCAAGATACTCAATTTGATTTTCTTTAAAAAAATTTAAAAATCTAGCTTTAATTGGTGTACATTTTTCACCTGGTAAAATTCCGTATTGTTCTCGACACGATTTTTCAGCTCCACCGATACATAATATTCTGAGTGGTTTTTGATAAAGTTCTGGAATCTCCGCATATTTAAAAGGAACTCCCAGAATTTTTTCACCCACAGTTCCCTCTGTGTAATATGTTTCAGTTTTCACTTCTATAATGTACTCATCAGTTTCAAAATCAGGTTGATAATGATTCTTTTTTACAGGTTTTTTAATTGATTTACCCATTAATTTAAATACCTCTTCACACACCTCTTCACCAAGTTGTCCCGTCCACTGTTTTGCATTACCAGGTTTTTTGAGTTTTAACATTGTATTTCCCCACTCATCTTCTAATATTTTAAACTTTTTTGTATCTACAGTCTTGTTTTTTAGAGGAAATTCTGGTAAAAAACCTAAATCACCTCGTAGCCACCTAACAACAGTTGGCTGGTTAAGTAATATACATTTTTGTAATTCATCAGCAGATGATAATTCAACTGATTTGGGTACCATCATGATTTTCTTTTTCATATCCAGAGGTACAAGCATCTTGTTTTCAGAAACGACTTTTGGGAAATAGAAGGTAGTCATTAAGGTATTCATTTTATATACTGAAAGTTTTTCCTTTTAGTCCATTTTGCAAATGTTTTAGTTTTATAATAAGATAGATAAGCCTTGACTGTGTCACTTTGTTTATGTTCATCGGGCATACATTGCGGAAACTTTATAGGTAATTCAAATGTTGGAAGATGTTCACTTAGCCACAAGACGTGTTTTGTACATGCGTGACATTTATTAAATCGAAAGTTGTATTCAATGGCAAGTTGCATTCCTAATCTAGCAGCAAAACAGTATGCAGTCTTTGAAGAACGAACCCATTTACACATAGGATGATTTGGATGCGCTTTTTTGTACCCTCTGGCTCCACTTTTTGAAAGTGGTGGTTTCCAATTGGCTGGAAGACCTGACATGTGCCACGCAGTATATAACATCTGAACAATTTCGAGAAGAATCTTGATCACATGTTGGTCGCAATACATTTGGGCACATTGCTTAGTATTTCGAGACAATAAAAATATATTCATTTATTACTAGTAAATAAAAACGTAAATATGTTTAAAACATTATTTTTTTCTTACTTTATTTTTTAAAAATCAAGTTGTTTCTTCATATTCTACAACTGCTGGCAAATGAAATATATTCCCGTGACTCTGACACAAGGGACAGTCTTTTTGTATTTCAATACACAATGGATGATTATGAACTGGTGCCACCTTTTTAGCCGCCTTCTTCTTTTTACTCCCACGTACCGCCTTTATTCCTGCATCTGTACGAGACTTTTTAATAAGGTCTTTGAGTTGGATCACCGAACCATCTGAATCGAGACCAAGATTTTTACATTCCTTTACCAGGTCATTTTTTTTCATTTTGGACAAGGCAATAGTTTCAAATGAATATTTTGATTTCAACTCTTTAAAATCAATGGAGTAATCAATTGATATTCGTTCAAGAATACTTTTGATAAACATGTCACTCGTGAGAGAAAAAAGAGACATTTTTACTATTAGTTCTTTTACAACTTGAGTACAATTGAAACACATTTTTTTAAATACATTCTTTTTTAAAATTACCACTTTTTCGCTGGCTTCTTTTTCAACTTGGCATTTATTGACTCGTGTATCGTCTTTGCCTTTGGTTTGCTCACCTTGGCATTGATACTTTTACCAAATATAACGTCTATAAACTCATTCAACTTGACTTGTTTAGCCTTTGCGTCATCATGGTTTTTAATCATTTTGAGTAAAACTTCTTCAGGATACCCAACCGCCTTTGCAGCCTTGATTCGTACATCGAGTGGGGCCATTTTACCTTTTCTCTGATATTCGTAAACTGGTTCCATTGGGACTGCAAGTTTTACCCGAATAGTTCCACTCTTTAGAATATTCATATTCACGTAAACATGAAGTATATCAGGTATTGTAGGTATAAATTTTTTCACAGTTTCAACAATCGGTTCAGGTTCAGGTGTGTATAATTTTCTACACATCGTTTCTTCTTCTCCCGTAAATCCCATGGAACGAATGTACCCATCAATATTTGCTATTTTTGAACATTCTGGTGTTTGATACACACATGGCTTGAACTTTACCAGATTTGCAATTCTTTCTGGTAGTTGACCCGTAAATGGAGTGGTACATTTAATTCTACGAGATGGGGGAAGTTTAGGCTCGGGTGTAGGCTCGTAATCATCCATAAAATCAGAAATCATTCTTTTTACTAGTAGTTTATTTAATACTTGAGTAATTTTTACACACGTTTTTAAAATAGCCAGGGTCGTTTTTTATGTTTTACACGAACAAGTTCTTCTTTGGTTTTTTCAAGTTCTTCTTTTAGGTTTTGAATTTCATTAAATAGATAATCAATAGCACCTATGTATCCAGCAAAACGATACTTTTTAGCCATTGCTAAAAGTGTGTGAGATACATCAATTGATTCTGATTTTTGATTTATATGTTCATACACTTGATCAACAAGCTCCACATCAGTAGAAGGAAGTGTAAATGTAATGGCTGATTCCATTTATATTAATAGTAACTTAAATCTTTAAATATTACTAATATAAATGACAAACTGGTTTAAATTATTTTATGATACACTTGAAGAGTTTTTAGGTTACTCGTCCTCGTCCGAAGAAGAGTCAACCAGTGATACATTACTATCAGAGTCCGAGTCGCTTTCAGAAGGTTCATAATCATCATCTTCTGAATCGTCTACTAGAATATAGCCACCTTCAACGGCTTTAAATCCCGCCACATCCTCCGTATCTTCAGGGTTATAAAATCCAGATATACACTCTTTTTCAACTTCACACGGAGATTCATAAGTATAAATACCCTTTTTCTTGTAACTCAAGTAACTAATTGTGTAAGTACTCTTATTTTCTTGAATAATCTTGGCAAGGGAAGTTCCGGAAGTTGTTTCAATGTCAACAAGCATTTATTATTAATTAACTATTCTTTTTAAATATGTTTACTCGCGATATCTTGATTATTCAAATCTACTACAAAAAGTACATCTCCTCTACGGTCAATACGTATGGGACCTTCCGGTAATTCTCCATCATCGTATAATGTTGATATCATCGTATGTATATGATTATTAATAATACGAGAAACACGTGATGCATCGAAATTAAGTGACACGGTTATTTTTGGACGACGAACAGACTCTCTACAAAAGGGGCATCGGTGATCGGTATTAAACCAGGGATAAATACAACACGTATGATATGCGTGACCACAAACAAGTGTACAGACCTCATCACCAGATGATGTTTTTTCTAGACAAATGGAACAATCGCGTGAATGAATATTACAGACTTTGAGTCCATTACATTGTTTATTTTTACACACACGATGCTCACGCGTTTTATGAGAACAGCGTGGCATTCTTACTATTTATTAGTTTGTTAACTTTAACACTTACTTTCTATTTCTATATTCCACAGTAGATGGATTATTCATATTTTCCTTGTAAGTACACCATCGTAAATTATCAACATGGTTATTTAGTTCATTTCTATCGATATGATCAACAACTGGTAAATTATCAGTATTTTCAAGAAATGTCGTGGCAACCATTCGGTGAACAAGTCTATTTAGTGTATTTTTATTGTATCTTAGAGATAAAAATTTATAACCATTAACCATACAAGCTTTTAAAATATTGTTAGTTTTATTTTTTACTTCACCCGTATTTGAAACTAAATAATTATTACATTCAGGAAATTCTTTCCATATTATATCATCATCTTCATTAATAATATGTCTTTGAGAATCTTCATACTCAAATATATATTGTTTATGTTCTTTTTTTAGTTTTTTTCTACAATATTGGGATATTGTAGAACTTGATATATTTAAATATTCCGAACATTCTTTCATAGAATCATATATTTTCACTTCACTTGTTTGCCTGTTAGTTACTTTGACTTTTGTCGTGTACCTCTTCATTAGTTTATTTTCACTTGCATGTCTCATATTATCCAACTTTGATATCCATTCTAAATTAGATGCTATATTATTATAAAAATTACCATCTATATGATTAACTTCAGGTAAGTTTTGTGGATTTTCTATAAAATGTTCTGCAACTATGCGATGTAAATAATATTGAAATAATTTACCATTAACTGATAAACCAGGACGAGCTCGTGTATTACTTTTTTTTAAACGTTCATAATTTATTAATAAAAGTCTATTTGTTTTACTTTTGATATTTCCTAAATTTGACACTTGATAGTTTGATGCATATCTAATTATCTTCCATGTTTCCATTCCATATATACTTAAATATTTTTTAATTAACACTTCCAATGCTTTCCACAATTGAGGCACGTGACAAATGATGTCATGGGCTCATCCGCACTGCGCGTCTGCATCTGATAATAGGTAGTCTTCTTTGACCGGCACTTGCCACAAGTAAATACACCGACAAAATTGTCATCCACATCCTCCTCTTCCTTGCTGGATTGAAGCCTCTTTGCATGGTATTCTTGGCGTTTTTTATACGCAATTGCAGCTCGTCCCTCTGGATCCATTTCCATTGCATTCATATCCGGAATATCACTTGTCTTGACTTCACCAGAAATAATACGAGAACTTAATTTAGAATGTTCCAAGTTGTACTTGATTGATAAAAATCTATTCTTGTAACGACTCTTAAATAATACATTTGCCCATGCAGGAACCTGACTATGAAAACGAGTTTCGCGAACCGCCCAATTATAAAGGTGTCGTTCCATATTAAAAGATTTAGCATCTTGTTTCAGGTACACTGTAAACTGATTGCGAACATATTCGCGTATGTCAGTCATTGTTTATTAGTAGTTACTTTTTAACGTAGATACATTTTAAACATGTAATTAAAAAATTAACATGAGTATTGAGTATGAATGGAAATAAATCCAATTTTAGTTCCTCCTCGAAAACCTTTAACATGGTGGCAAATGGTCGGTACTTGCTTTATAGGATGTTTAAGTTGTTGCTTTACGTGACTGGGTACAATGAGGAAGAATTTATAGCCAACAAAATAACACGTCGATGGTCACTTTAAGAATAGTAACACTGTTAGTACAAGAACAAATACAAATGAACGACCAATGGAATCACGATTTCATCTCCGACCGCATTATCACTGCCAACAAATTTTCAATCCGTGAATTTGATAATTTCACAGCGACTATTGAGGAGTGTGATATTCCAGTATTTCGTGATATGCAGTACATGTGGGATCTCAAGTTTATTATTAATGAAAATAATAAACTTACATGGGAAGCAATTGAATACGAGAATGGGTACGATGATCATGGAATGTATGTAATGAGTGGACATATCAAGGTTATTACTACCCCTAATTGCACTACTGATACAATGAACCTTGATGAATGTGAAGATGCTTTAGAGTTTATTCAAACACTCTTTCCATCCAAAGTTACTCAAGTATCTGACCGAAATGTATTTGAGGTTGATGGTAATATTTATGATTTTGATAACATGACTTGTAATAACGGGTTTATAGATTTTGAGTTCGTACTTGATAAGTAGAATGAGTGAAGCATACCTTGAGTATCGCTGGCGAGAAATACCAAGAATATTTGAATACGAGTTATATGGGGACACTCAATTAGCTGAACAGTGGATGGAATTAGATCAGATACCTAATGAATTAGCTAAAAAAATACAGTGGTTGTGCCGTGAAGTAATACCAATAAAAACAAAAACAATTGAAATTATTGATATGATATTAGAACATTCTATAATTAGTAGCATTCAAGTACAACTTTTAGTATTTGTAAATTTTGAAATTTGTATATCTAATTCTATTAATACATGTTTTAATAGAATTAGGGAAAGTCCAATTTTTAAAACATTGATCGAGGAGTACCGTGTAATTTGGATGGCGACTCGAAAGATACAGTGGTGCTGGAGACGCTGTATAAGCAATCCAGAGTATTTTATGTGTAAACGAAGGATACTGCGAGAATTTGAAGAATTATTTTAAAATAAATGTAAATAAAAATGTCAACTCAATTAAAAATTTTATTTACAGATTTATTAGCATCATTTTTTTTAGCACTTCCAATGTTATTTATAAGTTTAAAAGCTTATATTATAACTGGTGTAGTGATGGCATTTTTATTCCCATTAATATTCTTTATATTATTGCAAAACCTATTTAAATATGGATAATTTACATGGAACCAAATTGTTTAAAAACAAGTTTGTGTGTGAGACAATACACCAGGGAAAACACGACTGCATGGGTCAATGCAGTCACTTTGCGGCTGGCTCCTGGTGGAAGGCTAACCAGAATTCCTGGGGAAAGGAGAAAGGCGAGGATGGTCATAAACAAAAACATAAGCATGTGCATTTTAATATATAAATATTTTTTCCTGGGGTTATCGATGGATTCTCCATAAACTTCTTACCCTGGGTATAAGATATTCTAAAGTGTACCACGAATGAATAGGAATTACTGGAGGTGCTATAAAACTTGTACGACACAGGGGACAGCTATTACCACCGTGTATCTTCCATTTATTTATACATTTTATATGAAAGACGTGACCACACCTTACAGATAAAGAATACATTGGACTGATACTTTCTAGACACACTGAACATTCTGGACCTGTTGGTATATGATGACGACAATAGGGTCCTTTTAAACGACACGCCTTTCCTTTTTTTGTAATTCCTTTACATTTCATTAATTGTACTTTAGTTTATTTTTGTCGCATTGGTAATAACCAAGTACCATTTACATTTGTATATTCAAATCCGTTTAATCTATTTTTGTTTGCACCTGTCACTCTATTTTTAAGAATGACAGTTACTGGTTTTGTTCTTCTACCTAAATTTTGATAATGTTTTAATAAATTTGCATTATATCCAAAACCTTGATACATATAAAATTGACGTAATTGTTCATTATTAACAGCGCTTAATGTAACTATTTTTCCATTGGCTGCTGCATTAGTTTTAATTTGTTTTAGAAGAGCAGAACCATATCCTGAACCTCCAATTAATTCTAAATATCGTGTCATTCCATTATTATGTAATAAAGCAAATGCACGTACTTTTGTTGTTTTTCCATTTTTAGTTGGTTGAACTATTGCATATTTAAATGGATTTTTATTTAAAAGATTATTTTTTAAATAACTAGGATTTACACCACCAATACCAGCAACTGGTAATAACATGTTAGAAATATGTCCTGTTGTACGTGAATGTTTAATAGCATTTCCTGCATTATTATTTTTTATCAATTTGTTCTTAGTATTATTTACTAAAGGTTTAATTACTCCTCGACTTTTAAACAAACTCATATATGTTGGTCTTTCTGTACCTCCTTTAGGAGTGTATAAATATTGTAAGGCTCCTAAATGACGCAACACTTTTGATTTCCTCTCTTCTTTTTTGTTATTTGTACTTTTTAAAGCTTTTATAACACGTTTTCTAAATTCTTGATTAGTTACTAGCTGTTTATTAATACTACGCACTGATATAATTATTCCTAATTGAGCCAAATTAGTCACTAAACGTTTTTTTAATTGGGATTCTGACAATTGTAATCCTACCATTTTATATATAGTAATAAAAAAAATTTAAGACACGTTTTTTTAAAATGATTATTTTTTTAAAAATTACAGTGCTGGATCATATTCGGGTTCTTCAAAAAATACAGTTTGAAAAATTATTCGTTGAATTAGCTCTGGAAGTAAAGCTGTCACTTGACAAAAAGCTACACGGGTATCATAAGGGACCTGTATGATATCAATGAGGTTTTCAAGTTCAGTGATTGACAAATTTGCATCAAGGTGAGGATACTGATGAAGCAAATTTGCGTGATATTGAGCATCGGTAATTTGAATGTGATCCAAATCTCCATAGTTCATTTGTTTTTACTATTAGTTTCTTTATAAACTAAGTGTAAATGAGACATGTTTTTTTAAAAAGTACTTTTTTTAAATTAGAACCTAATCTGACTTGGGCCGCCATTTGACCACATCAAAGTACCTTCCCTTGTATAATATTCAATATCAAAGGCTTCATCCCAGTCTTCAATAATCAACTGTGATGTCTCTTGATTTAGAAGACCTCGAGCTGGAAAATATTCCCATTCAAGTTCATGGGGACTCATACTACGAAGTCTCTTGGCATCAATATTAACTGATAGCCAATCTTGCGGCTTACCGGGACACTTGGTAACTTCAAAAATTTCACGTGTACACAAGTCAAGAAGATAAGGCATTTTATTTTTTGTTTTTATTAGTATCTTCTTTTAAACTTGGGTACATTTCACGCACATTTTTAGAAATCCAAAATTCCCCATAGGGACCACACATGTGTGGAGCACTTCTTGCCTCAACTGCACTTTTATTTATAATCTGTCCAGATACAGGCTCTTGTGTTGCAAATGCCAAGCACTCTTCAGTTTCTTTTTTATAAAATAAACATGTTTTACAAGAAGGTGGTGGTACACGTGGTGGTGGCACACGGTGAGGAACAAATGCGAGTACACGTAACAACATTTAATAAATATGGTGGTTATCCTCTAATATACATTTCATTCTTGATATCAAGTTGTATTTTTGTCAATTCACTAATAACTGAAAGATGTTTATGATATGTCATTTTTAAATTTTCAAGTGCATGTAATATCATCTTTCCATCAAATATAATATTCTTTAAAATTGCATTATCTACAACTTGTCTAATATAAGCAACTGTAATATTTTTACTATCACCACTTAACCATCTAAAAATTCCAAATGGTTTGTCAACTATTTGGAATTTTCCAGTTGAAACTGATAATTTTTGCCCCGATTGTATCTTACCCAGTGTATCCAGTGAATCGAGTATATACTGTTCATCCATTTACTATAATAACAATTATATTCTCTAATTAAATTGTAAAAACCACCGTATTTAGACTTGCACACAAGTCCCTCGGACCCTCATTATCATAAATATAATCACATACTGCTTTAACTTCCTCCTTGGGCATCTCAAATAGAGCCAGTTGCCACTGTTGTATCACTAGTTCCCCGAGCTCAATCATTGATGAAATGGTAGTCTTTTTCATTTTATCAGTAATATGTTTTGCAAATGTCTCAGTTGTAAACTCCACAGTCGTCTTTTTAGTTTTAGGAGCCATTTATTAATCTAGTATTCTAAGCTTTAAGCGCGACGAATTGACATGGGAACTGATGCAGGAGTTGCAATTTTAGTGGGTGAATTACTTCCCATCTTTCGCATAGATGCCTTGTTTCCATAGACCTTCTTACCACCCTTGTTAATAAAAAACCCACCTCGTTCACCATGCATAATACGATGCTTACTCTTGGTAAGAAAGTTTGTAGAATTTGCCTTCATTCGCATCATTCCAACTTTAGCACTCTTGGATTTACGGCGAATAGGTGATGGAACTGCACCATGGTCTCCAATCTTGGTATGTTTTGCATTTCCAACCTTGCGAAAATGAGCCTTAAGGCCATAGACTTTCTTACCACCCTTGTTAATAAAGAATCCCCCACGTATTCCACGCATAATACGGTGCATGCTCGAGCTGAGAAAATTTGTATTAGAACTCATTTTATATAACTTTAGATTTTTTTTTACGCGCTGTAAAATTCGTGAGCTTTGGAAGCCAAACGCCCCTTAATCATTACTGCAGCCTCACCCTTTTTGGGTTTCTTAATACCTAGCTCCTTCTTAGCCTTTTTGACCGCCTTGGTCCAATCCTTGAGCTGAGGAGGGACATGATTAACCTTGTACTTGCTCTTGTACGCGAGACCACCATCATTGGGACGATACACTATATCCTTCTTAAAGAGGGCATCTTTACCATAGGTTGTTTTTTCAGCAACTCCACGGAAAACTTCTTCACGAGAACCAACAGTTTTTGAAAATGTCATTGTTACATTACACCTGGAAAATCTTTTTGATTTCCCTAATATTTATACCCGCCATCTTTTTACTACCTTCTGGTATTTGACCAGCTATCCTCGGGTCGTTGAGCACCTCCGAGCAAATCAGCGCCTTGTGCCCCTGGAGCGCCATCATTGTCTCCTCTATACTAGGCAGTTCCTCCGTCCCGCTGTAGACCAGCTTCCTGACCACCACCTTTTGCGTCTGCCCTGTCCTGTGGCTCCTGGCTATCGCCTGCATCTCCGTCGCTGGATTCCATGCGGGAGTGGTGATGTAGACCCGAGTCGCCTCCTGTAGATTGAGTCCCTGACCACCCGCCTTGATTTGAATTATAAATACACAGCCCTTGACACTTGTTTTAAAGTGTGCAAGTCTCTGTACTCGATCCTCTTGAGTCACAGAACCATCGATTCGAAACACCTGATGTCCCTTGGCTGTCAACTCATCCTCAATGTGATTCATCTCCTCCACAAACTGACAAAATACTAGACTTTTTTCAGTTGGATGGGTGCCAATCAGTTGGAACAAAGTCTCCATCTTTTTGGATTTACCATCCCAGGGCTCTGGGAGTTCACCCTCCTTTTTAGCTATACCATTAATGTACAATGGCGGCCAAATCATAGTCTGTCTGGTTCTAAGGAGACACTCTAGGATGTGCATTGCGTGCATTCCCACATTGGTTTTTCTAAAAAGTTCCTTGATGATACCCTGAGATTTCTGGTAGACCTCCTTGTAGAGCTCAAGTTCCTCTGGGTACATTTCAAGTTCCACATTCTGAAAGTCACAAGGAGGAAGCGCCAGTCTCTGATTAAACTCTGCAACATCCTGTTTGGTTCTCCGGAGGACATAAGTGGTTCGAATCTTTTCAGTCATGCCCTGACAGAGTGTCTTGGGAATTCCTAGGAACCCGCACAAGGCTATGAAATCCTTCATAGAGTTGTAGACTGGAGTCCCAGATATGACCCACCTGATGTTACTCCGGAGAGTCTTCATACTCGCGTGAATCTTGGAAGAGGCGCTTCGAATTTCATGGCCCTCATCCAGAACCACACGCCCCCACTGGAAGCGATGCATCTCAGTGGGGTGTCCCTTGGGCTTTCCCTTTTTGATCATGACCGAATATGGAGCTATGACCACATCTGACTCTTCAAAAATGTCCAGAGTCATTTCCCTGTCCGCTCCATCAAACATGTGAACCGATAGCTGAGGGGCAAACTTTTCAAGTTCCTCGTACCACTGATTCACAATTGACTTGGGGACTATGATGAGTGTCTTCTTGTCTGGATTGCCCAGAATGGTGGAGATAATCTGAACAGTTTTTCCGAGACCCATCTCATCACAGAGAAAGCCACCGCGGACACTGGTCTGTTTCAACTCACGCATGAGCATCCATAGAACTCCTTCACGCTGGTAAGGGGCAATAAGGCGGCCCTTGAGACTTTTCACTGCGAGTTTGTAAGCTTCTGCTTCCATTTTTTTTACTAGTAGTTTCTTTATTTCTTAAATAATTTTGAGACATGTTTTTTAAACCACTGTGTTTTTTTTAAAATTACTCATATTGTCCATTTTGTTTGACATCTTCAATTATATCATCATGTGAAACTTCCTGTAAACCATACCCAAAGAAACTTGTACAAAAAGTTTCAAGTTCCTCAATTGCATGTTTGTAATACACACCAGGAGTTGTCATGTCTCTACTGCATAGTTTATCTGTTTTACAATCAAAATCTGTACAATTTTTACAAATGTAATAAAACCCATACTCTTGACGAGTTTCATAAGTACTTCCAATAAATATAATATCTCCATCATGATACTTGTTGTTTTCACTGATGTGTACTCGTATTATGTTATAGTATTCATCACGAGTTTTACGTTCAATACTATCTGGAAAACCACCTGGATAAAGATTTGTGAGATTATAAAACTTTGAATACATTCTTTTTACTATTAGTTTCTTTATATTGTGAATAATTTTGAAACACGTTTTTTGAACCACTGTGTTTTTTAAAACTAAAAGAGTGGATGGAGACTTAGTAAAAATTTCTTTTCTTCAGGTGTATATTCTGGAAAGTCAAACCCATAACTTTTGAGTGAATCGAGCCGTCTCTTGAATGGTACTTTGAGGGTTTGGTTCCACCAGTCAAGTAATGTGCCACGTGGACCATCTGGTCCTGTCCAGTTAAACTCTTTGTTTTTGAAAACTGATTGGTGGTTACTTGAAAAAATGGCGGGAATTTGACCACTTGGAATTTGTGGGACTGCAAGGTTGTCAATTACTGACTCCTTGTCTGGAAAAAGTGTGGTGGTCGCCTTGGTTAGTCTCCAACCAAAAAAGAGTCTAAATTGATCATGTTCAGACTTTTTAGCAAGTACTTCGTGAATTAGGTGTTGTGGAAAAATAATCAAGTGTCCCGGTGGAACTGAAAATTTCTGTTTGTTTTTTTGATACTCTTGGTACTCTTCAGATTTTGGAACGAGTGTGCAAAATCCTTGGTGAGCCTGTGAAACTTCATAGGTATTTTTGACTCCTAAATGAGAACCTGGTTTACCCACAAAAAACTGTTCATGTTCTGTCAAGTTGAGCCAGCCCCCAAAAAGAAGGTCGTCATCTTCTTCTCTTAGAAATTTGCTTGGAGTCACATCTCTATGAGCTGTTTCTGCACCTGGCTGCTGACCTGAAAATCTATGAAGAATTCGGTCAAAAAGAAGTTCAAGTCTAAAATCTTGGTGGGTTTCGGGTCGAATTTCTTTGAGGTACTCTTGAAAAACTTGCGACTTGAAAACTTTTTCAAATGTGGCTTTTCTTAGTTCTTTAACTAAAGGGCAATGAAAAGAAGAAGGATTTGCATAAGCTGCAAAACCACCTAGTACATAGGGTTTGGTTCCTGGTAAAAATTCTGGAAAAGACTGTTCAGCTTCTCGAAAAAGATTACTTGCATCTCCTTTGAGAATCTTGAGTGTAATAACGCCAGTTGTATTCATTTTTTACTAGTAGTTTCTTTATATTGTAGGTAATTTTGAAACACGTTTTTAGACCCTTTGTTTTTTTAAAAATTAATCTCGATACTTCAAATTTTCTTCACATGTCCACCGATTTTTAAATCTCCATGCATTAATATTTAAAAATATTTTTTCTTGAATAAACTTAGGAAGTTGTTTAGTAAATTTAAAAAACAACATTTTAAATTCATTAGAAGTATTTAATATACCAAGTGAAAACCAAATTTTATCAAATGTAAGAATATTAGGATATTGACTTGCTTCTAAAATATTACTATCATGTCCGACTAGAGTTCTAGGAAATCTATTATTCATTTGTTTGTTAACTTCTCTTTGAAATGCGAATACACACAGTGATTGTGAATGAATTGTTTTTTTTACTAGTAGTTTTTTTATATTGTGGGTAATTTTGAAACATTTTTTTAAATTATTCCTTATTTAAAAAATTTATCACTTTGTTATACTCATTACCATCATATCCATGTATATGAGGACCAGTGGCTTGCATCCAAGTACCATTTACAAGTTTAAACCCTATTTCAATTTCAGTGTCACATGATTGGTCCATGTAAGTCAATGGATAAAATCCATCGCCATGTTTTGCTTCATACGAGTCATAATAAAGAGTTATATATTTTAGCATTTATTAAAAGTTTTTTTATAACTTGCGTACAACTGAGACACGTTTTTATTTTTTTTTGTTTTTTTTTTAAAAGATTAAAAAGCATCCGCCAACATGTTGAATCTATTATTCTTATCAAAATAAATTTCAATACGTTTTATTTTCATAACCACTGGTTCAGGTTTTTCCTCCTCCTGAACTTCCTCTGGAAATGTGAATGATAGATTCTTACAAGTTATATGATGAGCAGTAAATCGTAAAAACTTTAAATAATCAACTGGATTTTCAACTGGTTTATTATGTAAGTTTTTGTACGAAATATTGTGAGCAGACAGCTGAAGCATACTCAAGTAGTCAGCCATGGTTGTGTTTTTACTATTAGTTTCTTTATTACCAAAGTATAATTAAAACATGTATTTTATAATAATGTTTTTTTAAAAAGGTCTAAAATATAAGCTGTCTCGGATGTAACTTGTGAATAACAACTTCATGAAGTCTGTCATCATCAATGACAATTTCAATTGGATACTCCATTTTTACCGGTGCCGATGGGCAAACAATATTGATGACACGAGACACAAAAGGAGTGGAAAACATTGTTCTTTTTTACTAGTAGTTTATTTATTATGTGAATAAATTTTAGACATATTTTTAAGTTACCACTGGGCAGTAACTTCTGCATTATCTGGAAATAAATGACGAATACTTTCTGGAATTGTTCCTACATGAGTTAAATTATTAGACATTTGATTTGAATTATTACTTTTTATATTAAACATTTGTCCGCCGAATCCAGAAAATGAGTGACGGGGACAAATTATGGGACCATTAAACATGAACATTTCACCTTTTGATACAAATCTATTTTCACGATTAATATAATGCGGTTTCCAAAAATCTGGAATATCCATTTATTATTTAGGGATTTATAACTTTAATGGGAATTCCCGGATGTGTAGGATCAAATGTAGTATTAAATGGTACATCATATATTGCAACATTATATCTGGTATCCCATCCATTTCCACTCATAGATGGAACTACGCGAGCATTTTTAGCTGCCCACAACATAGAATCTGAAAGAGTTCCAAAAAGTATATATTTATCAATTTGGCCATTATCAAAATATGATTTACAAAAGTACACCATTTATTATTTTGATGTTTATTTTTTTAATTAATCTTAGGATTTATAAATTTTTTCATAGTACGTATAGCTTTTAGAGCTTGTAATCTTTTTTTACGTTGTAAATGTGAATTATTTTGAGATATTGCATATGATAAATTATTTATAAGTTGATTAGTTGAAATATATTTTAATCCATTATTATTTGTCTGTGCGTGAATAGGTTTTTTTGATACATGTATATTAACAATATTACTTAGTAATCTTCCACGATTATTTAACAATATAAATTTTTTAACATTATGATAATTATTTTTAGTTATTAAATATGTACTATTTGTCGTATATTTTATATTACGTTTTCTAAAAAGTTTATCTAGATTATTACTTAGTTTATAAACATTCTTTTGAAAAACATATAAATCATAATTTTTTGAATTATTTATATTTATTATTGGTTTTATTTTATGAATAGCTGCTTTACCACCCATAATTGCATAATTTATATTTGTTTGTCTTAATAAATTTTTTATAGCATTATCCATTATATTACCAAATTAAAAAAATAAATACCAATAAATATAAGAAGATGATATTCGTTGAAGGAAATATCGGTACCGGTAAGTCTACATTCTTGACTAAATTATCTAGCGAATTCAAGGTTATACTGGAACCAGTTGATGAATGGACCAAGACTCGTAATGCAAATGGAAAGAATCTACTTGAAGAGTTTTACTCTGATCCAGCACGTAATGCCTATTTGTTTCAGTCTATTGCATTCAGGTCTCGCATGAAGAATATTGTAAACAAGGAGTCATGTCTCATTGAACGTTCTATTTACACAGACCGTAATGTATTTGCCAAGACGTGTCGCGAAGATGGACTTATTAGTGATATTGAATGGAATGATTACAAGGGTTGGTTTGATTGGCTGACGGATGAATTCAAGATTAAGCCCCATGGGTTTGTGTACCTGCGATGTGAACCAGAGATTTCTTATGAACGAATCAAGTTGAGGAAACGTTCAGGAGAGGAGACTATTTCATTTGAATATCTTAAAAAGTTACACCAGAAACATGATGATTGGTTACTCAATGAAGAACCCACCAAAGTTGTTATAATCAATGTGGATGAAGATTTTGAAAATAACCCAGAAAGGTTACAGTCTATGATTAATAGGGTCAAGGAGACTTTTGGTGATCAACTATCTTCTGTATGTGTTTAACATCTTGTTCAATAGTACAAAGTTTACCATTCATTTCATATAAAATTTCTCGAGTACTTTTCTGTTCTAATTCCTGTGCATAACTTTTTTTAAATAAATCATCTAATTTTTCAGATTGACTTCCAGCCTGAAAAATCAGGGCGCAAATTGGTAAAGCTATTGGTAAAAACTTTACCAGCTCATTCATGTTATTATTTGTACATATTTTATTTATTGGTACACTATAATGGACACAAATATCCGAAAGAAGATACAGTACATAACAGTCGATTCAGAGTTTATTCAAGGTTCCAACAATACATTTACAGTAAATCTTAATACTATAAGTGGAAGTGCAACATCAAATGTTTTATTACAGAATATCAGAAATGTTATTGGTCTCAAGCTTGTAGATTTTTTTGTTACACAAGTGGGTACAAGCGATATTTCAGGAACTAGTAGTGCTAAATACATTGACATTTTATGTCCTGATTTACCTGACGCTGCTCAAATTCTAGATGAACGAAAGAGCAAGATTTTTGCGAGAATACCACTTGAACGAGATTTTAGTGGTTCTACCAGTTTAATTGTAAACGATAAACAATGGAAATCGTTTAATAGACAGACAAACTACTTTAATCCCTTATCTATCCGTCAATTAAATTTTCAAATGTTTGAAATGATTGGAGGAACAACTGGATTGAACGGTACATATCAGCTTCTTCAACCAGATGCAGCCTTTTATATGATTCTCGAAGTTACCACTATTGATAATGATGTAATAACGTTACCCAAGGAGGATCCAACTATAAAGGTTGTCGAAGCAATCCAATCACTTGAGGAGAAAGTTGTTGGTTTACCGGAAGCAATAAAATCTCTCGAAGAAAAGTTTACATTTCTCTTTGAGCAATTTCCAGATGCTATAAAGATGGCTCTTCCAGAGCCGGTTGCACTACCTGAACCAACAGTTCCCGAACCAATAATAGTTTCAGAACCAAAAATAATTGATAAAAAAATGTATTGGATTATTGCAATAATTTTAATTTTAATTGCATACTATTTTATGAATTCTAAAAAGTAAAAGTTTTAAACAGTGGCACCATCAGCTCCAGCGGGTCCCTGTGCGCCATCAGCTCCAGCGGGTCCCTGTGCGCCATCAGCTCCAGCAGCACCATCAACTCCAGCGGGTCCTGCGGCACCATCAGCGCCAGCGGGTCCCTGTGCGCCATCAGCTCCGTTTGCGCCATCAGCTCCAGCAGCACCATCAACTCCAGCGGGTCCTGCGGCACCATCAGCGCCAGCGGGTCCTGCGACGCCATCAGCTCCAGAGGGTCCTTGTGCGCCATCAGCTCCGTTTGCGCCATCAGCTCCGTTTGCGCCATCAGCTCCTGCGGGTCCCTGTGCGCCATCAGCTCCAGCGGCGCCATCAGCTCCAGCGGCGCCATCAGCTCCAGCGGCGCCATCAGCTCCTGCGGGTCCTGCGGGTCCCTGTGCGCCATCAGCTCCATCAGCTCCGTTTGCGCCATCAGCTCCGTTTGCGCCATCAGCTCCTGCGGGTCCCTGTGCGCCATCA
>Ga0209190_1000598_pt1 | contig 26312 bp, 36 predicted proteins | sample M_140205_XF_Meta_FD_187315 | JGI IMG/M metagenome (GOLD analysis project Ga0209190, IMG submission 187315) | Freshwater microbial communities from Lake Montjoie, Canada to study carbon cycling - M_140205_XF_MetaG (SPAdes) (version 2) | ecosystem: Environmental > Aquatic > Freshwater > Lake...
CGGCTCTACTCTCACCCAAAACGGGAGGAGATTGTCCAGCGTATCACCTACTCTGAACACCAGCGCACAGACGTTCCTAACGGCTTGCAGCGCATCATCATGAGCCAGACGGACCCGACTCTGTACGGGAACGTTAACCTCGATCTGTCCGGCCAAAACCGCTACAAGGCTCAAGTGTCTGAGCCTACCGTTGAGATGACGGAACTGTGGATCTGGAATGACGAGACTGAAGATTATCAAGTAGTCACCAAGGCAGATCCAGACATCATCATTTACGACAGACCTGGAGCAACCGTCTTTTTGAAAGGCGAATTGCCGTTTGTTCAGATTTGCCCGTTGCCTTTATACGACTACTTCTGGGGACAGTCCGAGGTTTCCCGCTTGATATTCCTGCAACAGATGCGGAATAAACGGATGGCAGAAATCCTCGACCTGCTCTCCAAACAAGTCAATCCTCCGACCTCTCTTATCGGGTTTACGGGGATTCTGGACGAGAAGAACTTTGCACTTAACCGTGCTGGTGGCCTTCTGTCCACGGACATGCCCAACGCTAAGATTGAGAAGTTATCTCCGCAGATGCCGCCAGACCTCTTTAGGGAAATCAACGAGATTGATTCCATGTTTGAGGAAGCATCCGGTATTGTGTCCGTCTTGCAGGGACGGGGGGAGTCTGGGGTCAGATCGTCTGGTCACGCCAGCCAACTTGCCAGATTAGGGTCTTCTAGGGCTAAGAAACGTGCTCTGGTGATTGAAGACTCTCTGGAAAAGATGGCAACGCTGTATCTGAAGATGATGCAGACGTATGGGAACACGCATTACACGGATCTCAACGGCAACAAGTTCATTGCAGAACAATTGCCCAAGAATTACGCTGTAAAAGTTGATGCACACTCGAATTCTCCCATTTTCATGGAAGATTCACGGCAAATGGCATTTAATTTGTTTAAAGCCGGTGTGATTGACAAAGAATCTTTGCTAGACTTGGTTGAACCGCCAATGAAGCAGCAATTGAAAGACAGACTCAGGAAAATGGAAGCAAAGCAAGCCCAACAAGCCGCTATGCAGCCACCGGAGAAAAAGAATGGCTAACCAAGCAGTCCAAAAGAACGGTGATCAACCCAGAGTGACCACTAAAACTCTGGATCAAAGACCGGCAACGCCTAACTTGACGTATAGAACACAGTCAAATAGGATGGGATCTGCGGGGAATAATTCCCGTATGACCCGAGATTACACTCGCAAATGAGGTACGAAATGTACGGACGCAAAATGAAGGGTCGTAAGACCCGTCGGTAAATCCGCAATAGTGGTTATGGGTATGGCTGCTTACCCCTTTAAGTGGCCCCAATTAGGAGACTGTCATGGCACGCCGTGGTCGTAAAGGTCGCAAGTAATTGCGTCGTAACAGGTTTTTAAACCGGCCTGCGGGAGGTGGGCGATGAGCCTCCCACTTGACTTTTATAAATTATTAGTTTAAAAGTTCGCAAATGAGCGTACCTAGTGATAAATTGATGGAGTTGATGAAAGGCAGTCGCAGCGCAAATGCGTCGATGCCTGGTGATCAACCCAAGCCGCCAAGTGCGGATGAATCTCCTCCTATGGCTTCGCCAATGTCTACCCCTGAGAAACAAATGGGTACACGCGAAGCTGCAATGATTAACGTTTCAATTGCTCTTGATCTTCTGGAGCAATCATTGCCAGCAATTGGTTCTGATTCGGAAGAAGGCAAAGCAATTATTGATGCAACTAGCAAGCTAGGTGGTTTGCTAGGCGGGAAACGCAACCAGACGGCTGAACTTCAGCAGTCAGAGATTTTGCAAATGTTGCAGACTCTGCCTAAAGCTGGCGGCATGACTCCCGAGGCCAAGTCTCTCCAGTCAGCACCGCCCCCCGGTATGACGCCCCCAGGCGCAGGTGCGCCGCAACCTCCTAAGATGGGATAAAAATGGATCTTTTTAAACCTCGGGGCGCATCGGCCCCACGCCGTCCTACGGACGATAAGCAGGAAAACGGTCAGATTGTTAACACTCCCCGTTTTTCACGTTTTGGTGGCCTTGACAAGCCTAGCGATCTTTCTAAGAACCGCATGATTGTTCAAAAGCCAGCAGACGGTCGTAAAGTCATCTAACACCACATTGTAACGAGGGTAACAATGTCTCTTGAAAACCTTAGTATCGACGCCCGTGATGAACTCGCGGCGCTCGCTCAACAGTTGGCTGAAAATCCGTCAACCCGTAAAGAATTTTTGCGGATGACGAAGAAAGTCAAGCCTGATCTTCCAATTCCAGAACTGGAAATTGAAGAGAGCACCAACAAAGCCTTGTCACTGGCAGAACAACGAGTCCAATCGTTGGAAAACAAGCTGCGTGAGAAGGATGCACTAGATGATTTGCAACGTCGGCGCAATGCCATCAAAGCAAAGGGTCTGGTGAACACGGAAGATGATATTAAGGAAGTCGAGAAAATTATGCTTGACCGGGGTATCACTAATCACGAAACCGCCGCTGAGTATCACCAGTGGATGAAGCAGTCTGCTACGCCCACTCCATCAGGGTATAACCCACAAATTATTCAGAAAATGGATCTGAATAAATACTGGAAAAACCCTGTAACCGCAGCAAGAAACGAAGCGGTCAGCGCATTACAAGAACTGCGCCGTCCGAATCGTCCTATTGGTTTGTAATTTTTACCGGAGATAAACATGCCTATTGGTGGTGGAATTCTTCCGGCTACGGGATCTACCCAATACACCGAGCTTACTTATGTAACTCGGAGGGCGTTTATCCCCAAGCTGGTTGTACAACTTTACAACTCGACGCCCCTACTTGCAGCTCTGATTGCTAACAGTCAGCAAGCCAGCGGTGGTGTTTCTTCAGTCACCGTCCCCGTCCAAGGGGCACAGTTTGTTAACGCACAGTGGTCAGACTACAGCGGATCTTTCGCTCAACCGTCTGTCCAGCAAGGTGCGTTCAACGCTGAATACAACCTCAAGTTGATGATCACCCCAGTCCCATTCTTGGGAATGGAAGGTGTGGCACAGCAAGACGCTGCAATCATTCCTCTGGTTGAGGCTCGCATGAACGATGCGACCAACGTCATGATGGATGCTATGGCGACCGCGCTGTACAACAACTACACCAACACGCAGCAGTTTATCGGGCTTCCTGGCGCGATTGACGATGGCACGAACTTGACGACCTACGGCAACATTAACCGTAGCACCTACACTTGGTGGAAGTCGAAGGTTTACAACGCCGGTAACGTCAACCCAACCCGTCAAAACGTCCTGCAATACATTTCGGGTACCGTAAAGAACGGTGCTGAAGTGCCTTCGTTTGGTGTTTGCGGATTCGGAACCTGGACGCTTCTGGCGCAAGACTTCGTTGGTCAAGAGCAGTATGTCATCACCCCAGGATCTGGGTTTGATGCAGACAGCAATGGCCCACAGGCTGCGTTCCGCGCCCTGATGGTTGCCGGTGTGCCGATCTACCCAGATCCATACTGCCCAGAAGGAACCGTCTACTTTGTTAACACGAACTACCTGAACCTGTACATCCATGAGCAGGGTTCGTTTGTGTTTACCGGCTTTGAATCGACCCTGCCTAACTGGCAGATCGGTTACGTCGGCGCAGTCTTGATGATTGCAGAGATGGTCAGTACCAAACCCAAGTCTATGACACGGGTTGGGTCTTACAACTCTTTGAGCCTGTAAGGAGAAAGTCATGGCATTAGCCTTTAACAAAATCCTTGTAGCTGGCGCGAATTCCAACACCACTGGTGCTTACTTTCAGACCACAACTCTGAGCGTTACAACTGGTGCTGGTAACGTTATTCCTGCTGGTACTTACCTCATGTTCCCAACCGGGAACGTCACCATTATTGCTAACAACGGAACTGGATACAGCACCGTTATTGGTAACAACACTGGTGGTTTCGTAATTAGCGACGGTCAGAACGTGTATGCCAACTCTTTGGGTAGCACGCAGACCCTGACCCTGTTGACGGTTAACGGTGGGCTTGCGGCGACTGGCACATTTAGTTCGTGAGGTGAGTAATGAACTCTAATCATGTAGGTGCTGAGTACCCGAATGCGTTTGGGTACTTCTCTGTTGCTGCTGCTGACGCTGTTCCAGTTAACGCCGTTAGTAACGTTGCTGTCGTGATGGGAGTGACGGGTACGTCATTCCTAGCGCGTCAAGCCATTGTCTACAACGCTAACTCTTCCGCTGCTACTGCAAACGTAGCAATCCTAACGAGCGGTGATGGAAACCTGGCAAATGCCATTTTCACCACCACTGCCATCGGTAACGTGACTGGCAACACCAAGTACCAGTTTCTTACCGCTAATACCAGTGTTAACACGACTCTGGTTACGGCAAATGCTCTGTGGGTTGCTGTCACTACGATTGCAAATGCTACGGTCAGCGTTACTGTTCTTGGCGACGTTCTTGTTCTGTGAGTGAAGTTTTTGTCACTAACTGTAGCGACACCGATTTAGCAGACCGCTATTCCGGTGTTGACTACAGTTTCAAGAAAGGCGTTGAGGTATCAATTCCTGTTGATGCAGCAACGCATATTTTTGGGTATCGTGACACAGATAAATTGCCTTATGCCGTAAGGCTGGGGTTTGTCCGGCATTCGTCGGAAGTTGAGATTGGACTGGATCGTTTGGCTATGTTTAAGATTAGCCCGACAGCCGCGCAGGACCGCATTCCCTCGGCGGTAGGCGTAGTACCCCTGCCCGTCCGTAAAACGGCGGGGGGAAAAGTCTCCTGAGGGTTTAGAATGGCTGGATTATGGCGACCCTCAACTCATACATCACAGATTGCAGAAGACTTCTCCACGATGCCAACGGGAACTTCTGGACCAATGATGAACTCACGAGCTACATCAATTCTGCCCGTGAGAGAGTGGTTAGAGACACTGGTTGCCTCCGCACCCTTCAAATATCCGCTACACCACTTGCGCCTAACGGCACTGCCGCCATTGCATGGTCTTCTGGCCTAGCAGTTACCGCTGGTCAGTACGTTTTCTCTAATATCTTTATCTATCAGGTTACGGTTGGTGGAACACTGGCTACTTCAGCTCCACCATACCCGGCTTCTGGTAGCAATTTCCCGCCGTCAACTGCGTTCACAAACGGAACAGCAACCCTGCTCTACGTCCAAAACGCAGAAATTATTCCGTTTTCTGCCCTGCCTAACGGCGCATCTACGCTAGACGTACTCAACATCAATATCTACTGGGGTAATTCCCGTATTCCGCTGCGTTATCTACCCTGGACAAACTTCAACGCCCAGTTGCGGTACTGGCAGAACTACGTTGGACGGCCTGTGTGCTTTTCAACTTACGGTCAAAACCAACTTTATATCTCTCCGATTCCAGACCAGTCTTACAGCATGGAACTAGACACGGTTGTTCTGCCTACCGAACTGGTTCTGTCTAATCCAACTGTTGCAGACTCTATTCTTGATCCGTATACTGTTCCCGTGGCGTACTACGCTTGCTACAAAGCCAAGTACAAGGAACAGAGTTATGGTGAAGCGGAGATTTTCCGGCAAGATTATATTCGCCAGGTTCAATCTGTCCTGACAACGGTATCTACACGCCGTATTCCAGACCCCTACAGTAGTTCTTACTAAATGGCATCTCAAGAACAGAAAAAAAACTATGCTGTTCTCAAGAGATTCCGTGGGATAAATACTAAAGCCCAGCGGACGGCGATCAACGAGGACGAATTTGCGTGGCTAGAGAATGCCATGCCTATTGGCGACTCCAACATTAAGATTGTTCCGGCGCAGTCTTCGGTATCTAACAGCACCAATAGTGCCGTTGTTTTTGGCAACGTAGTTACTTACCTAACGTCTACCAATATCGACCAAACCGATTACGTTGTCGGTTTTGAAGACAATGGTCGATCAGAAGCGTTTAATCTATCTTCTAATGTTCTGTCTAACGTAGCCGTGTCTGGCACGTTTAGCAATGCGAACGTATCTACCGCGCAGTGGAAAAACGAACGGTTGATCATTGGTGACCCGTCAAAGGGTCTATTTAGTTGGAACTCTAACAACGTTGTATCTATTGGTTCCGTAGGTTTAATAGCAATCACAAACCCAGGTAGTGGGTATTTGACTGCACCTACCGTGACTATCGGCGGGCCTAACGATTCTAACGGGGTACAGGCTACTGCTGTTTGTACGATCGTCTCTGGTTCTGGCGGCGTCAGGGCCGTGCAAGTCACAGCCGGTGGTAGTGGGTACACATCAGTCCCAACGGTGACTATGGGCGCTCCCAACCTGTCTGGAGGCGTACAGGCAACGGCTATTGCAGCTATACAAGGTGGTGTTGTTGTAGCTGTTTCTATGGTTGAAGCAGGGTCTGGATATACGTCTGCACCATCTGTGAGTTTTTCTGGCGGTGGAGGCTCTAGCGCAGCGGCTACAGCCATACCATCTACGGGTGGAGTTAACTCTGTAACGCTTACCAACGCAGGAACAGGTTATACCAGTCCTCCTACCGTAACGTTTTCCGGTGGAGGCGGGGCAAACGCAAATGCTATAGCCCAGATTTTGACGTTCAAGAAAGGCACTGTAAGCGTTCTGGTGACCAACGGTGGTTCTGGGTATACGTCTACCCCTAGCGTGACGATTACGGGCGTAGGAACGTCTGCCAATGCCGTTGCAGTGGTCTTAGGAAACTCTGTCTCATCTATTGTGATGGACAACCCTGGTACTGGTTATCTAGCCAACACTACTGTATCAATTGCTCCACCATCATCACCTCTTGGCAACAACGCTGTAGCCACTGCGACAGCAGTTGTCAACACAGATGAGATTGTTTCTGTAGCGACGTTCTCGGGTAGAACATGGGTTGCAGCCGGTAGAACCGTTTATTACTCAGCAGCAGATTCTTACAGTGATTTCACCGGAGCGTCTGCCGGTGCTTTTGTCATTACAGACTCGACGTTACACGGCAATATCCGTGCATTACTGTCTGCCAACAACTTTCTGTACATTTTTGGGGATGACAGCATCAATGTCTTCTCTGATGTTAGGGTTGACACTAATGGGCAGACGTTATTTACCAATACTAACGTTTCTGCAAGCGTAGGAACAAAGCGGATCTACGCTATTTTCCCGTTCTTCCGGTCTGTTCTGTTTATGAACGACTACGGAATCTATTCTCTTGTTGGATCTACTACCAGCAAGTTATCAGACGATCTAGACGGGGTTTTCCCTAACATAGATTTCTCTTTGCCGGTTTCTGGTGGTCAGGTTCTACTAAATAACATCCTATGCGCGGCATTCAACTTCACTTACAACGACCCGGAAATTGGTCCGAGGCAGGTCCAGGCCGTCTTCTTCGAGAAGAAATGGTTCATGACCTCCCAAGGGGAGTTAGATTACATCACTTCCGTCCCTTCAGCCGGTTTAATCCGACTGTACGGCGTAGACGGAAAGAATCTGTACCGTCTGTATGCCAACAGCACGGCGCAGGTAGCGAGTAAAATCAAGACTGCTTTGATGCCTATGGGAGATGCCATACGGACAAAGCAAGCATTGAAGTTTGGCATAGAAGCCACCTTGTCGGACTATACTACGCTTACGGTTAGCGTAGATAATGAGACTTCTACGGGTACGGCGCAGTCATATACGCTGACTACGTTCATAACCTGGCTTAATAATTTCTTATCTGCGGTGACTTGGACTAACAACAGCAATAATGTTGTTAACTGGACGCCTTCTAATAGCTATGCTTTGTACAAGTCAGACGCGCAGCAGTACGGTAAATATTTGGGGTTGACAATAACCAGTTCTAACGCAGCGTTTATTGTCAGCACGTTTGAATTTGAACATGAATTGAGAGTGAGATTCTAAAATGGCTGTAACGTATACCTTTTCTACGCAGAGTGGGTCTATACCGCTGGCACAACTAGATGCCAACTTTGCTACGCCAATCACGATTGGCAATACGTCTGTCCAGTTAGGCAATACGATCACCACGCTCAACAACATTACCCTGGCAAATACGACTATCAGCAGTGGCAATGTCACGCTGACAAACGTGTCTGTTACTACGGCTAACGTTACTACCGCAAATATCACAAATGCGGTTATCGGTACTGCAAACGTCACGACAGCTAATGTCGGTACGTTGACGCTGACAAACGCTCTAGGAACTGCGTCTGGCGGTACTGGACTAACGTCGTTTACGTCTGGCGGTGTTGTCTATGCCAGCAGCGGTAGTGCTTTGACCACTGGGTCTGCGTTGACTTGGGATGGCAGCACGTTTTATGTAAAGCCTACTGGTGCTCAATTTGTTACGGGCGCAACATTTGCCAAAATTGAAAATTTGTCTGGAGCGTCTGCTAGTTTCATCATGGCAGATACTACTGATAGCGCAACCATTAAAAATATTGCTTCAAGCCTTGCGTTTATTAACAGCGGTACCGAAGGAATGCGCCTGACCAGCACAGGGCTGGGTATTGGGTTGGGCGGGAGTTCTCCCGGTAACAGACTTCACGTGCAAGGCTCTGGTGATGTTGCCCGGTTTACCAACGGCTCAAACAGCGCCTACTTTGCATTGGATTCGTCTGGTTTCACGTTGTTCACAGGCGCAGGGCAGACTGGCAACGGTTTGTACGCCAAAGCATCTGACAATTCTTTACAACTGTGGACAAACAGTAGCGCAAAGGTTTACCTCGACTCCTCCGGCAACCTGCTGGTAGGGCAGACGGGACAAGGGCCAGCAAATTCATACAGTATGTGTTATGGGGTTGGCAACACTGGTGGGCTTGACCTGAGCCACATTAGTGGGTCTGCTAGTGGAACCATGTATGCGCGGTTTAACTACAACGCTACCACAATTGGCTCTATTACCCAATCCGGTACAGCAGCGGTTTTGTACAACGTCACCTCTGACCAGCGCCTGAAAGAAAACATTCAAGACGCTGATTCTGCTTCGTCTTTGATTGACTCTTTGCAAGTACGTAAGTTTGACTGGAAAACAGATAACACTCACCAGCGTTATGGATTTGTAGCCCAAGAGATTGTGTCTGTTGCGCCAGAAGCGGTTCATCAACCCGCAGACCCTGACGAAATGATGGCTGTGGACTACTCCAAACTGGTCCCAATGCTTGTTAAAGAAATTCAATCCCTTCGTATCCGTATTGCCCAACTGGAGGCCAAATAATGGGAATTCAAGCATTTACCCCTATGGGTAATACGGTAATCTTTACCGCTACCAACAGCACTCCTACTACTTCTGCACAAGCAGTCTCGACTACGCTAGGTGGAAACCAGTACCGCATTATTAACGCCGGTAGCGTGACCGTATTCTTGGGTGTAGGGTCTAGCAGTGCTAATGCCATAGCCAACGCGGTTACAATTAGCACTACAGCGTCTTCTATCCCCCTTCTAGCGGGTACAGACGAGATACTATCGTTTGTTCCCAACGCTTATTTTTCAGGAATTACAGCAGCAGGATCTGCTTCTCTGTACATTACCCCTGGTGACGGACTCTGAGGTAAACCATGTTAAAGACAGTATCCACAAGTGGGGGAGGAGGTGGTGGTGGCAACATTTCTAGTGTTACCGCAACCACTCCACTAGCATCTAGCGGTGGAAGCACCCCAGATATTAGCCTGAGCGGTCAGGTCTCTGTTGCTAACGGTGGAACTGGAAAGGCAAACCTCACGCTTAACAACGTCATTCTCGGTAACAACACCGGGGCTGTTCTTTTTGTAGCACCAGGCACCGCCGGTAACGTACTTACCAGCAACGGAACCACTTGGACTAGCAACGCTGCTGCCGGTGGTGGAGGTTCTGGAACCGTTACTACTGTATCTGTAGTCAGCGCTAACGGACTTGCAGGTACGGTTGCCAACGCTACGACTACTCCTGCCATTACTCTGTCTACCAGCGTCACCGGCCTGCTAAAAGGCAACGGAACTGCCATTTCTGCGGCTAGTAGCGGTACTGATTACGCTCCAGCAACATCTGGCTCATCTATTCTGTACGGCAACGGGTCTGGTGGGTTCTCTAGTGTAACCATTGGCTCTGGATTAAGTTTCTCTACCGGCACACTGTCTGCAACTGGTGTTGGGTCTGGCACGGTTACTAGTGTTGGGTTGGTTGCACCAGCTATATTTACGGTTACTGGATCTCCGGTAACGTCATCTGGCAACTTAACTCTTGCCTATTCTGGCACTGCTTTGCCTGTGGCTAACGGTGGAACTAACTCTACGTCAGCAAGCATTACTGCGTTTAATAACATCACGGGTTACACGGCTGCTGGCGCTACCGGAACAACTAGTGCCAACTTGGTATTTTCAACAACACCAACGCTGACCAATCCAACCGTCACCAACTATACAGAAACGCTGTATACAGCCAATACCAGTACGGCAATCACGGTAGATCTGGCTAACGGTACGGTTCAGAAACTTACGTTGACTGGCAATGCAACGATCACAATGCCTACTGCTACGGCAGGTAAGTCTTTTGTGATCATTCTGGCCCAGGATGCTACTGGTAGCAGAACTGTTACTTGGTCAACGGTTGTGTGGCCTTCTGGCACTGCGCCTACCATCACCAGCACGGCAAGCAAGAAAGACATTTATTCTTTCTTTGCTGACGGAACAAGCTGGTACGGCACCACTATTGGACAGAACTACACATAATGTTTGCCGCATCTAAATCTGGGAAAGCCGCAGCCGCAGCCGCCGCGACAGACCCGTATTTTCCGTATGTTCCGCTACTGCTGAACACTACCAGCACTAACGGGCAGCAGAACAATACATTCCTAGACTCATCTACAAATAACTTCACAATCACCCGCAACGGCACACCCACTCAGGGAGCGTTTACGCCGTATCAGCCTAGCGGGTATTGGTCTAACTATTTTAATGGCACTACTCAATACGTAAGTGTTGGTGGAACCACATCTTTATCTGCAAATTTTACAATAGAGTTTTGGTTTTTCCCATCTTCCTCTGCAAACAATAATTTTTTTGGTATAGATGACACGCAAAATCCAAATTCTTTAGCTTGCACATATAATGCAGGCGGTCCATCTATTAATGTTTTTGCTGATGCTGGAACTCCAATTAGCAGCGGCGCCCCAGTAGTTTTAAATTCTTGGAATCACGTAGCATTAGTTAGGAGTAGTTCTACTGTAACCGTATATGTAAATGGGGTTCAAAAAGCCACAGGAAGCGTTCCCAACTCTATTAGTGGTTCTTTGCAAATTGGAAGATGGTTAGACTCCGGTTCGTACACAAATGGTATTACTGGGTACATGTCTAATTTTAGAGTCTCAAATACCAACATATACAGCGGAAGCACTTTTACAGTTCCAACTTCTCCATTAACGTCCTCTGCAAATACTTTATTATTAACCCTACAAGACAATAGAGTAAAAGACAATTCTTCAAGTCCAAAAACATTAACTGTTTCTGGTTCCCCGCCAGTCCAAGCCTTCCAACCCTTCTCCCCGGCGGCATCGTACAGTGCTGCGACGTATGGGGGGAGTGGGGTATTTAATGGGAGTACGGATTATTTAAGTCTTGCTGACAACGCGGCACTACAACTTAGCACTGGTGATTTTACAATTGAAGGATGGTTTTACATTTCTGGAGCCACTTCAACTGCATATAATTTAATTAGCAAAGGTGCTGCGGCTACAGGATGGTCATTAAATACCACAACCGGCGCAAGAATTCAGTTTAGTTATACGGCATCAAATTTGACGGGGTCGACTACTACTCTTGTGGCAAATGCGTGGTATCACATTGCTGTAGTTCGTTCTGGAAGCGCATCTGGAAATTTAAAAATTTATCTTAATGGCGTTCAAGAAATTGCAAGCGCAGGCGCGGTTAATGACAATTTTAACCAAACTAGCACAATGTACATTTCTGCTAGTAGAACCGCCACTGTTCCGTTAAATGGATATTCTTCAAATATTCGTGTAGTAAAAGGCACCGCAATCTACACCGCCGCCTTCACACCTCCAACCATCCCCGTCACCGCAGTAAGCGGCACCTCCCTCCTCACCAACTTTGGCAACGCCGGAATCTACGACGCTGCTTGGCAGAATAATGCCCTGACGGTGGGGGATGCTCAGGCCAGCACCACACAGTACAAGTGGTCGCCTACGAGCATGAAGTTTGATGGGACGGGGGATGGATTAAAAGGAACGGTTACAACCAATGTAACCCCTGTTAGTGGCGACTTTACTTGGGAAGGATGGGTTTACTTTAATACATTGGCATCTGCCCAATGTTTAATTGGTGTTGGCAATTCCGCAGACAGAACAATTTTGTATTTTGATAATTCAACTGGTTTAACATATGTTGTTGCCAGAAGCGGATCCAACCAGATATTGGCTTCTCAAGGCTCAACTTCTGGTTGGGCGACTAGCACTTGGTATTATTTTGCTTTAACTAGAAGCGGCAACGTATACACCGTTTATCGCAACGGTACGTCTATTGCAACAACCACTTCTTCATACGCTCAATCAGACCTTAGTCAACCAATAACGGCTGGGTATAGCGATTGGTCAACGTCTAATTTGACCTTAAATGGATATCTTCAAGATATACGCATCACCAAAGGCGTGGCCCGCACCGTCACCACCACGCCAACCGCAGCATTCCCAACGAGGTAAGCAATGTTACTTGCCAATCAAGACCTGATCATTAAAGACCACACAGAGTGGTTTCCCAACACTTCGTTTGGTGACCGTGGACCTACTCTAGACTGGATAGCAGACCAAGGGTACTACGTCATCACCGTGTGGAAGCCCTATAACCATGCAACTGAAAAACTGGTTCCTGCTACGCCACACCTGTATGAAGGGATGTGCTGCACGGTTGATGTAGAGCCTAAAACAGAACAAGAGTTGAAAGAACGGATTAGTAATGAATGGACGGCTATACGGCAGCAGCGTAACCGTCTGTTATCCGAATCTGACTGGACTCAGTTAGCAGATTCACCTGCTGACAAAGATAAATGGGCTGTTTATCGGCAAGAATTGCGGGATATTACGACCCAAGAAGACCCATTTTCTATTGTCTGGCCTGTTATAGACTAAAAATGACTGAGACAACTGAGACTAAACTAGCTGTGCACGAAGCAATTTGCTCTGAAAGATACGGCAAAATATCTGAGTCATTATCCGCTGGAGACAAGCGAATGACCAAGATCGAGTATCTTCTTTACGCAGTAATTGCAGCAGTTTTGTTTGGTCCAGGCGTAGCAGCAGAGTTTGTGAAGAAGTTGCTGGGCATTTAACATGAATATGGACGATCTTTCTACACTAGAATTTGGAGATGTAGATGGGTTGGGCAGGTTTTTGTTTGAAAATGGTGTTCAACACAAGTTGTTTTACGAGACTTTGGCTGACAGGGGTATTCTCATCCCTCAGTACCCTATCTCTGATGCTGATCCTAGTAACCTAGATGACTGGTTGTTTGTCCACAATCAGGAGCATGAGAGGATAGCCAGTCAGTTAAAGTTAGACAATCCTTTCCAGTTGTTAGACTCAGACTGGAACGTAGAGAATGACTTTTACGACTGGATAGGCGTACATTTGAGCATTCACGAGCAGATCATTAAGGTTTTGAACCTATGATGGAAGATCAAATGCAACAGGCACGGGCTGCTGCACAGCAGTTTATGCAACAACATGGGCTTGATCCCAGGACGATGGCTGCCGTGGGAGAGATGGCGCAGGCTGCTATACAGGATAAATCACTGTATGCCATGCTTCGTGAGCAGTTGATTGGCGCAGAGATTTTGACAGAGAAAGAACTTCCAGAAGAGACAAATTACATCACTCTGGCGGCGCTTGTGGGCATTGGCAAAGTTGCTGGAGAAATGTAATGCCAAGTCCATTTACCCCAGGATCTTATGAAGACGCTTACTACAACTCTTTAGATGAGTCAGGTAAGAACCAACTTAATTATTCCAGTTCACGTTACGGTGCATACGGGAGGACTGGCGTAGTAGCGGGTTTAGCAAACAATCCCAATTATGTAGCATTTATAAATGCAAACAAACCTTCTTTAGATTACAGCCTAGCCCAACAAGGTAAATTAAGTTGGGCAGATTTTTATCGAGACAACCCGTCTTATGCTCCTAAGCCTGATCCTCTTACTCAGGCAATGAGCGCAGATGTGCACAAAGTAGAAGGTGCCACTTCAGGACTTTTGGGAATTGTTACGTTAGCCCTTATGGTTCCTGGCATGAGTTCTGAAATTGGTTCTGGCATCCTTGCACAAGCAGGTATTACAGGGGCTTCTCCAGCCGTTAATGCTGCTGTTGGATCTGCTGCTATCAACACTGCTACTACGCTTGCTAAGGGTGGAGACTTTCAAGAGGTTTTGCAATCTGCTGCATCTGGTGCTGCTGCATCTGGCATCAACGTGCAGATGGGTGGAGGCGTTGCCGGGGCCGTAACTGGCTCTATTGCCGGTACAGCGATTGCCGGTGGAGATGCCAACCAAGTAGTGATGAATGCTCTTGCAGCAGGGGTTGGCGCTGGTGTGCAGGGTGCAACTGGTAGCGCTGCTCTGGGTAGTCTTGCAAGAAGCACAGTCATAACTGGAGAAGTATCTGGAGAAAGCCTGTTTAACGCGGCTATGGCCGGTATTAAAGCTGGTGACTCTATAGAAAAGACAGAGAGAAGCATCAATAATGCTTTAGAGGATCTGTCATCTACTTTCGGCGCACAGGCAGAGGGTCAGGACACGGTTGCAGGTGAGGCTGGTCAAGATACTTTAGGCGGTGCAGAGACTACTGATCAAGACCAGATTGTTGATCCTTTCCAAGATATTTCTCCCCCTCCGGTAGAAGACCCTAATGCTGTCCCGCTTGACCCGGTAACAATCCAAGGCCAAAGAGAGCAGCCAGTTGTTTCTGACGTAGTGACGGACGTTACCCGTAGCGCAACTCCTGCCTCGACAGACCAGCAGATTATTGACCTGATCGCCCAAGAGACTGCGCCAGTAGCGGCAGATCCCAACGCCGGAGAACTGGAACAAGTGATCATTACTGGAAAACGGGAACCAGAATCTAATGTTTCGCCGGTGGTAACAGACGTATCTACCGGAAGGCCAACAGCGGAACTAGACAGAGTTACGGTTACTGCCGCTAGAGAACCTGATTTTGAAGAAGAGCCTAATAAAGAAGAAGAACCTGATGCTGAAGAAGAGCCTAAGAAAGAAGAAGAACCTAGACAAATATATCCAACGGTTACGGGTGTTCCTCCTAAAAGACGTCCTAGAACGCCTATAATTACGGGTGCTACGACACCTAGACTTTTGGCAGATGCTTTGGCGGCGTATAGACCTGCTGGTGCTATAGAAGGAAAAGGAACTGGTGACGAACGCCAGGATGTTTGGAATGAAAAATCACTGCGTCTGCGTGACGCGCTGGGGTTGTAAATGAGTGAACTACGCAAAATGACCCGTATGGGCGGTGATCTTCGCAAGATTGCCAAGTTGCTGCAAGGTAAAGGCAGGAACGGAGATACCATCCTAGCGCACATCAACCCAGAAGAAGCAGCACTACTGCGGGACTACGGTGGGTCTGGAACTACTAACCCAGATACGGGTTTGCTGGAGTTCTATGCCGGTGAAGAATACGGAGATGCAGGGTACGAATTGCCAATGCCTCCTGAAACGGTCAACATTCCCAGCCAAGAAATTGTTTCGCAAGTTGCCATACCGGAATATCAAGACGCAGCATACAACTTGCCAATGCCCCCTGCATTACCAGAACGTGAGCAATTTCAACCGTTTAGCCGTGAAGCATTCATGCCTGGGCCTACGCCTGTAGAGCCAGTATCTCCTGGTCTAAGTGCAAAAGACATTGGTTTGCCGCTTTCACAACAAGCTCGCGGTGCTGGAGCGCCTTCTCAAGAAACACAAGAAGGATTTCTGTCTGGTCTTAGCAAAGATGACAAGTTGCGTCTAGGTCTTGGCCTTGCAGGTGGAGTGCAGACTGCTCTTACAGCCCGTAAAGCCCGTCAAGGCGCACAAGAGTACGCTAACCAGATCCGTGCTCTGGGACAACCTTACGCCCAGCGTGGACAAGCAGAACTGTCAGCGGCGCAGCGCGGTGAACTAAGTCCGGTTGGGCAACAGCAGTTGGATGCTATGCGTGCTAGGGCTGCACAGGCACAGGCACAGCGTGGTGGCGTAGGTGCTGCACAGGCCCAACGTGCAGAGGAAGAATTGCGTCAGAGATTAAATGCTGCTAGGGAAGACTTTGGTCTCAAACTGACGGGTATAGGTGACCAGTACACTGCCAAGGCTATCCAAGAGGGTATCCGCGCTGACCAAGAAATTGCTAGTCTGTACAGCAGTTACTTTGGTAACCTTATGAAGATGGCTGCACCAACTGTCATCCAAGCGACTCAACCTGCCAAGGGTTAATCATGGCTGAACTATTCTTTACGGAACAGCTTAATAAGCCACTTGCTGGGTTAGGTGCTCCCACACCCGCTCCTGCTCCTAAACAAGTTGGGTTTCCGTCTATAGAACGTCCGGCAGACCCGCGACCAGGCATTGAAAGAGAGCGTGCAAGGATTGCTACCGAGACTGCCAACCTGGATGCCAAGATCATTACCAACTTGGCAGATCAAGGTAGGTTCCAAGCTGAACAGGCCAAAAGCAAAGCAGAGTCAGAAGCTAAAGCATTGCGTGAAGTTGACGATGCAAGAGGTAGATTAGAAAAAAGTCTTTATGATTCTCCTGCATACAAGACTATTCAAGAGAAAAGCAAAGAGATTGCAGAGAAGTCTACGTTTAACCCTAATCAGCAAAATGCTCAAACTCTTGCTGCTGTATTTAGTGTTATTGGTGCTGCCGGATTCCTGCTAGGCGGGAACAACAAAAACACTGCCAAGGCTGCTCTTGCCGCCATGAATGGCATGGCAGACGGGTATTCCAAAGGTAGGGACCAGTACGCAAAAGAGCAACGTCAGATATTTGAAACTAACCAGAAAGCGTTGAGATCGACTCTTGACTCTCTGGAAAAGGCTTTTGAGTACGAGATTGCTCAGTCAAAAAATGATATTGATAGCGCAACTCGCAAGGCGAAGATTGCTGCTATCGAGCGGGATGCTGCGTTTATCAACACCAACATTGACAAGTACGGTCTTGTTGCTACGCTTGAACAATTGAAATCCAACAAGAAAAGATTGGAAACTGTTCTTGGTGCGCTGCAAAAGAAAGAAGATGCCTACTCTGCTGAGATGCAAAAAGAGTGGTTTGCAAACGAATCTAGGAAAGCAACTTCCGCTGCTGCTCAAGAAAGAGTTGAGTACCAAGAACAAGAGCGGACAAGAAGAGAACAGGAACGGCTTCAAGATCAAGCAAGAAGAGATCAAGAACGTAGAGATTTTCAGCGTGATATGGCTCAGTTTAGGGTTGAGAATAGACCTACAAAAGAAACTACCCAAAGAGCTTCTCAACAACAATTCATTACTCAACGCGCCGTAAACGCTTTGGGTGGCGTCGCCTCTGCAATTGAAACTATTGTGGAACTTCCACAAGGGTCAACAACCGGATGGTTACCAAATCTTCAAACTAAAGACGGCATGTTCAACGCAATTAGGAATCAAATAGGACGCAAGATTGCTCCTGTTGACGCCGAATTGATGAACACCACATTTACAGGAATTGGCAGAAACCTAGCTGCAATTGAAAGCAGCGGTCTTGCCAGCGGACTTGCAACGCTTGCCAATCAAATGCAACAAGGTACATACATCAATGCTGGTGTAGATGACCCCTATAAGGTTGCAATGAAATTGGCAGATATTAAGCGTATTGCAACAGAAAACATTCAACCAGCAATTGACTCTGGGTTGATGACTGATCTTCAAGCAAAGGCTGCTCAAGACTTAGTAAAAAGAATTGAAAAAGCAATTCCATACAACACTAGGGACGTTGCTGTTGCTTACAGAGAAGCCACTGCCAGAACAAAAGGCAAGCCAACTGTAGGCCAATCCGCTTCTCAAGTTGTAAGGCCTGGAGAGGGCTGGTCTGATAAGGATGAAAAGCGTTTGCAAGAACTAGAGGAGAAAGCCCGTGGCTCTCAACCTAAGTGAAAAAGAAGAATTAGAACTTCTTCAATTACGCAAACAAAAAGCACAGTTTTCTCAAAAGCCAGTTAAAGAACCTTCTTTTGGTGAGAAGGTTGGGGCTGGCCTTTATGGTGCGGCTACAGGCGTTGCAGGCGGTCTTGGCGAATTGGAAAAGTTTGGTGCTTACGAGTTGCCAAAAATGTTTCCAGAGGCTGCGCGTCAGAACTTAGCGACTATTGGCATTCTTCCAGAGACTGACGAAAAGCCTAAAGGTAGACAGACAATTTTTCCAACCGTGAAAGAAGCAGAAAAAGGTCTTCAAAAGGTTGGCATTCAACCACCTAGAGAAGAAGTCAGTGGGTATAGAACTGCTGGTGAAGTTTTAGGTGGTTTAGGTTTGTCAACTCCAAGGATGGCTAGGGGCGCCGGACGGTTGGTCGGAGGGGAAGCCACTCAAACTGGAGAACGTTTAGCGAGACGGGCAGAAGAGCTTGGATTGCAAGTAAAGGCTCCTCAAGTTAGAGAATCCAGCCCAATGAGTCTTTCTAGTAGTAGACAGAGCCAAACAAGAGCAAATCAACTTGCATCAGAAACTACTGGCGTTCCTGGTGTAAATGAAATTGATGATGCGTTTATCAGAAATCGTATTGGTGCACTTGGGAACGAGTACGAAAACTTGTTTGCCAATCAACAGATCCGTCTTGATCCGCAGTCTATTCAAGCGTTGCAGGACGTAGCAAATATTCAAAACCTGTTGCCTACCGCTGCGGCAGGTGTAAGTCCTGCTGCTAGACAATCAGTTAACAACATACTAAACAATTATCAACAAATGGCAAGAAGGCCTGGAGCTAATCCAGCTACGTTTTCTGCCAATGGTCCTGAGTTGCAAAGGGTAAGATCCGGGTTGTTGACTGCTGCCAGAAATTCTTCTGACATGGCAACTAGGCAGGGGATATTTGATCTTCTAGAAGGCATTGACCAATCAATAGCCAGAAATCACCCACAGATATTTGCTGAAATACGCAGACTAAATCCTTTGTACAGAAATACTGTAAACCTTGAGCAATTGATGCAACAAGGTGGGATTGTTAATGGTGATATTAGTCTCGAACGTCTTGGCAATATGCTTGGTCAAAGAACTGGGTCTGTCAGATATCAACCAACTGGATTAGATGAACTTGGTTTGTTGGGGAGAAATCTTGGAATGAGAGCAAGATGGGAACCAGCCGGACGTTCGTACACTCCAGAAATGGCTGCTGCGGGTCAAGCTGCTGGAGTCAGAACTGGTGCTGTAGAAGCACTTGCACGGTTCAGCACTCCGTTCCAAAGAACTCTGCAAAGGAATTTGCAACCTCCACCTCCTGCTGCAACTAGGGCTGGGCGTGCAAGTCAGGCTGTAATCCAAGGTTTGGCAAGAAGTCCTGCTACTACGGGAACATTAAGCGGTATTGGTCTTAGGCAGGTTGAACCGGAAGAATAATGAGCAAGAAACGCGGTATCAATCCAGACCTTGAGAAGGCCATCCTAGATGTGCTTAAGGCTACTATTGCAGACCCAGAGTCTAGTCTTGATGCTAAGATGAAGGTTATCGACCGTGCTCTCAAGTTAGAGGCTATCAAACTCAAGGATGAGGGTTCTGAGTGGGGTACGGGTTTTTTATCTGATGATGAGTGAAAATATGGAAGCTATCCAGTTGATCAAGTTAGCGTTGACAGTCATTACCGAGCGTCTGATTACCATCATTAGCATACTGACCTCTTGTGGGTTAAGTTGCTGGGTGATGTACGAACCCACATGGGAGAGGGTTGCCACCCTTGGAATCTATGTGTTCTTTTGTTACCTTATTCTTGTTGCTAAGGAGCCAAGAAATGCAGCATCGTCCACATCAACGTGACAACGATATAAACCAGCAGATTGCCAAGTCTGTACGACCACAGCTCCCCCGTGACGGAAGCAAAGACATGGTGCGGTGGGAGGCAGGACAACTACCGAAAGGTGGATTCCGGCCTGTTCTGCCTTTCTGTGAAGGACCGTACAACACCAAGTTGAACCCTACTAGCGGTGCTGGTAAGAGGATCTACTGATGGCTTATAACCAGGCTTTTTACCCTATGGGGAAGACGTTTGTTTTGTCGGGGAGTTCTTCCCTTGCAAGTTCAAATGTTTTTGCCGACAGTCCTTGCAGCCAGTATCTGTTTGTCAATCATGAGACATCAGGTAGCCAACCACTGTATGTCAGAATCTCGGCTACTTCTGGCGCGAACGCTGCTGTGCCAACGTCTGGCACTCCTGGGTATGGAGTACCTATCAGGCCACAGGAATCAATTGTGCTGAGTGGGCCACAGTGTTCTAGCACCGCGAATGTGTACATATCTTTCATTTCTTCGTCTCAAACTCCAACCGTCTACGTCACTCCTGGGGAAGGACTATGAAATACCTCATTGAACGTTTTAAAGAACCTAGCTCATGGGCTGGTATTGCCATTCTCATCAACATTCTTTCACCGTTGATTGGCATTCCACCAGGCACCGGAGAGGCATTGGTTCACCTTGGCACCGCTGCTGCGGCGTTTGGGGCTGTCTTCCTACAGGAAAAGCCGTGAGTCTTGTAGCAGAGCAAGCAGAGTTCCTCAAGGACGTTGCTAGGCTTATTGACAAGTGTTTTGAGCTAGGGTTTGTTGTCACGGGTGGCGAGCTATTTCGCACCCCTGAGCAGCAGACGATCTACCTGCAAAGAGGTCTGAGCAAGACTTCTAACTCTATGCACCTCAAGCGGTGTGCCATTGACTTGAACTTCTTCAAGGACGGAGAGTTGGTAGGCAAAAGGGAACCTTTAATCCCGGTTGGCGAGTTCTGGCAGAGTCTCAACCCCAAGAACCGCTGGGGTGGTAACTTTAAGAACATTGTTGACTGTCCACATTTCGAGAGAAACGTTGGCTAAGAAGTTTCCTAATTTGTCTGTTGGCAGGGGTGAGAAGCTACCTGCAAGCAGAGGTGCTGGCCTGACAGAGAAGGGTAGGCGTAAAGCCCGTGCTGCCGGATCTAACCTACAGGCACCTACCAAGTCAGGACCGCGCCACAAGTCTTTCTGTGCGCGTAGCAAGAGTTGGACCGGAGAACGTGGTAAAGCCGCTAGACGGCGTTGGGGATGTAGATGAGAACACCAAAAGCAAAGCGTGGTCTTTACTACAACATCAACAAAAGACGTAAGGCTGGTAAGCCAGCTAAGAAGCCAGGGCAGAGTGGTTATCCTACTGCCGAGGCTTTCCGGCGTTCTGCCAAGACTGCCAAACGATAAAAAAACTCATAACGTAACCTGTCTGTAAAAATTGCAGATTAGGTTCGCGCCATGATTATCTTATGGCAGATTTAGATGGCAAAGCATACAGATGCAGATTTTATAGAGGTCTGGAATAAATTTAAAAGCCCGGTAAAAGTAGCAGAAGCTCTAAAAATAAACATCAGAACAGTAAATTACAGAAGAAGAAGTCTGGAACAAAAATACAAGATTCAACTTGAGGCTACAGACGAGAGAGCAAAGAAGTTTGCTAACAACGTCCACCTGATCAAAGCTAGGCATATAGGTGGAATCATAGATGGCACAGTCCTAGTATTCTCAGACGCACACTTCTGGCCCAATATACGCACCACAGCATTTCAAGGATTGCTCTGGGCTATTAACACTCTCAAGCCCATCATGGTTGTCAACAACGGTGATGCGTTTGACGGAGCCACAATTTCCAGATATCCGAGATCACAGTGGCAACAAAGGCCGTCAGTCGCACAAGAGTTGGATGCTTGTAAAGGGTATCTAAAAGAAATTGAAGATGCCTGTCACAAGGTTAGGCATCACACTCAATTAGTCTGGCCTTTAGGTAACCATGACGCCAGGTTGGAATCCAGGCTCAGTGCTATGGTTCCTGAGTTTGAAGGAGTTACAGGGTTAACTCTCAAGGATCATTTCCCCAAGTGGACCCCATGTTGGTCTTGCTGGCCTGTGCCCAATGTTGTCATCAAGCACCGCTACAAGAGTGGCGTCCACGCTACCCACAACAACACGGTTAACGCTGGGTTGACCATCGTGACTGGTCATCTTCACAGTCTTAAGGTCACGCCATTTGACGATTACCGGGGAACCCGTTGGGGAGTAGATACCGGAACACTTGCAGATACAGACGGTCCGCAGTTCCTAGATTATCTGGAAGACAGCCCGACCAACTGGAGATCGGGCTTTGTTGTGCTGACTTTTAAAGACGGGCATCTTCTCATGCCAGAGATCGCTCGGAAGCACAGTGATGGGTTCATTGACTTCCGAGGTCAGCTCATAGGAGTAAGCGGATATTAACTATCCGTTTGTTCGTCTTTTTCTTGACCCTCTTCCTCTTCTTCTTCCAACTCTTCTTCGTCATCCGTTTCAACAACGGTAGTCTCGCCGTTGAACATTTCTTCCAGTAGAGGCTGGATTTCGGTTGCGTCAAAGTACGCTACATCTGCTTCAAAAGAAATCTTGACTTTCATGATTGACCTCAAGTTTTTGCCGGAATTGGCACTTTATTTTAGGATCAAATTGTTTCCGTTTTAAGGCGCTGGGATAAGTCCACCCTCGAACAGGTAAGACCCGTAGTGTCCCAGGCGTACCCAAGGTGCTGCGTAGACCTTGTGACCGTGCTTCCTGGCGATCGTGCAGAAGGCAAAGTCCTCTGACAGCAGACGATGGTCTACAACAGGAACCGGGAAGTATTCGTGAATCTTGTCCCGCTTCATCGTTCCTGCTGTGTCTAGCACATCGTTGTAGTACCAGCGTACACGCCTCTTGAGGTTCTGGAAGACTTCCCTCTTGATGAGCATGAAGCCAGTACCGCCGTTAGCGATCTCTAGCGGTTCATGGGCTGGAACCTTAACCTCTCCTTCCTGGCCTACAAGGTTAACTACCAGAGCGCCGGTGTAGTTCTTGAGTTGATCTACAGGAACTCCGTTAGCGGCTGCTGAGGCTACCTGTTGCCAGTTAATCTCCTTCTTGGGGTAGATTCCGCAGATAATGTCCTTGTCTGCTTTCACCATCGAGATAACGTCAGCAGGGTTGAACCGGATATCTGCGTCTATGAACATCAGGTGGGTGCAGTGCTTGTGAGTTAAGAACTGCTGCACCATCGCGTTCCTAGCCCTCTGGATGAGGCTTTCGTTGAACATGAAGGATACGGATAGTTCCATGCCATTGTCTTTGATAGCGGGGACTAGAGACAGGATGGACTGCATATAGAACCCTGTCCCCATGCCACCGTACATGGGCGTAGCTACGAATATATGATTTTTCATTTGAACACCGTATGGACTTTCTGGATAAATTGTTTGTCTTCAATGGTCAAGAAGTTTCGGTACCTGTCCATAGACTTCCAAGCGTCCTCAAAACCGTCTGTAAGGATGCTCTGAACCCTCTGTGCCAGGTTACCTTGCAGCAGGTCAAAGTCATTGAACATGAGGTGCTGAGGCAGCGGTACGTCCTCAAAGAACTGTGCTGCTCCTGCTGTTCTACACATGACTACGCAACCCCACTTAGCTGCTTCTCTAGGCATACGATCTTTGCCTGGATGATGACCAAAGTCTATGTAGAGTCTAGACTTCATCATTTCATCTTTGACTTGCTCTGCATCCATCCCGGTAAGAGGAATGAACTTGATGTGTGGCATCTGTGCAGCTAGAGCAAGAGCACGCTCTTTACCCTTGCGTGGGTTGTAGAGAATGGTTTGTTTCATCTCTAGATCAATCGCATTGGCTGTATATAGATCATCTATATAATCTGATATCTCCCAGATATCTCTAACACCATGCTGCTGCAAAAAGTTAGCTGCGTAGCGTGACTGGTAGTAGTGCTGGATAGGAAGTTGAAAGAACTCTTTCCTTGTCTGTTCCTGCAAGAGTGGGCTGTCTACAGTAAATGCGTTGTCTACAGATAGCCACCAAACAGCGGTAGGAATGTGATGGCAGAGTTGTCTAGCAAAGTTGGTAAAGACTTCTGGAAAGATTATCTGCTTGATATCACTTACTTTGCAAGAATAAGCAATGTCTGTTCTATAACGTTCATATTCAACTATTTTTTGATGAGGAGGATTGACAATAAATTCTTCACCATCTATATTAAAACCACATTCGGGTGAAATATAAACGATCCTGTTATCAATCCTGAGTGTTGCTAATCCGTCTGCGAGTTGGTGTAGAGATTCAACTCCACCTGTAACGAATATGGGTGAGACAATAATAATCAAGATATATCCTCTATACGATGAATGTATTTACCTTTTGAGTTCTTTCAACTCTTTAATTTGTCTTGCAAGTTTGTCTCTGATCTTTGAATGCAAAATATTGTCAGGCTCTTTTCCCTTTTTTTCTATCATTGCATCTGCTATATCGTATGCGAATTCTGCAAGCTCTTTGTTGCTTCCCATGCCGTCTAGATTTATTAAAATCCCTGAGATTGCTTGACCGGCAAACCAATCTCTTAAAGTCATTCCTTCTATCATGATATATCCTCTATTCTCATTACATATCTACCTTTAGAATTCTTCCTGTGTCCATGTACTTCTATCCGGATACCCGCTTTCCTTACTGCTCCCACTGTGTCAGACGCCATGATCTTGTTGATGCGGTCTGCAACACCAGATGCCGTGACCTGCACAGCAAGGACTTCATTCTCGCGGATAGCCAGGATGTCACACCAACCCCAGAGATCCTGCCGTATCCGAGCATGTGGATTCCACTTCTCAACTATGGCGCAGAGATAGCCCTGCTCACGCAGGTACTCTAAAGACCTCTGGGTAGGAGTCATCAGAACTCTTCTTTTAACTCTTTGTGCCGCTGCTTGTGGCAGGGCTGGCAAAGCCACATAACTTCAAGTGGTTTGTCGTAGTCTTCATGGTGAGCGAGAGATCGTTCAGACCCGCAGCGACAGCATGGGGCGCGTACAAGCAAGCCTTTACTAATTGCTCGCGCAACCGCGTTGTGAGCTTTTGTGCGTCTACGATCTTCATTTCTCCAGGCGTGAGTGATAATGAGATTTGCAAGTTTTCTCTCAGGTCTTTTAGCTCTCTCTTTGTCATATTCTCGAATCCTTTCTATATTTTCTGTTCTGTGTTTTGAAACATCTGCTTTCGTGCAGGTTTTGCACTTGTTGAGATGACCGTCACCCATCATCAGATGTTTGTAAAACTCTTCCAATGGCTTGACGGTCTTGCACTTGAAACACTCTTTAGAACTGATCATGCCGTACCTCTGTGCTGGTGGTACGACCATTATAGACCAGTTCTAATTAAAAGGTACGTCAGAATCAGGATCGTAGTTCTTCTTGAACGATCCACTAGACGGTGCATACTTAGGTTTGACCTCGGTATGCTGCTCTGACTTATCTTTGTGGTAGGTGTTCTCTTGCAGAGTCACATACTCATTGCCATTGCTGGCAGTGTTCTTCCACGCAGACAATGCCAGTTGTTCTCCTGCTGCGTAGGCGCGTTGCAGGATAAGAACACCGTCAAAGTCAGGTTGTTTAGGATGCTTCTTTGCCTTGGGATCTGTCCAGAAAAGATGGGCCTTGCCGGGCGTAGGAACGTATCCTTGCTTGTTTGACGACATCAAATAACTCCTTGTTTATATTACCTATGGCTTGGAAGCCGCTCACAGAAAATCCACCCCTTCTTCCAGGATCTGTGGCGGCTCTACTGGCTTTGGGGCAAGAGCACCAGAATCCCTTAGCACCTGCTTCATCCTCAGATTGAAGATGGTAGGCAGTGCTTCTATACCCGCAGTGTTGAACTCCATCAGACGCTGGATCTTCTCTTTCTTAACTTCGTCGAACATGTTAGATCCGTTGATCCGACCAATAAGTTCCCGCATCCCGTCGATATATCCATCCATGTCTGGGAAGGATTGATAGACCTCTCCATCACCTTTGTAGATGTTGTAGGGATGCTCTTGGGAAATCTTAGGCTCAGGAGCCTCTACAACGACCGCTGCGCCCATATCTTTGTGCTGTGCATGGGTAGGTATGTCCTGCATCTCCTCGGGCGTGTAGACGCCTAATACAACGCCGGGGAAAACAGTACGGATTCCCTCACTGACTACCCTGGCACGCAGCATCGCACGGGGATAGTTCTTCCAGTTGTCCTTGCCGGTCAAATTAGCCTTCTTAGCTTGCTCGAACGTCCAGGTAATGGTTGCGGAACCACCGGAAGGG
>Ga0209190_1000599_pt1 | contig 26312 bp, 27 predicted proteins | sample M_140205_XF_Meta_FD_187315 | JGI IMG/M metagenome (GOLD analysis project Ga0209190, IMG submission 187315) | Freshwater microbial communities from Lake Montjoie, Canada to study carbon cycling - M_140205_XF_MetaG (SPAdes) (version 2) | ecosystem: Environmental > Aquatic > Freshwater > Lake...
TACAAACATGCTTTCTGTGAGAAATCGAAAACAGGAAGAAACTAATATTAATGGAATTAAAAATTTAATTATTGCATCTAAAAAAGCCAAAATTAAAAAGTTCATCCACATTAGTTCAGCAAATACTATAGCCTTTGGAGATATTGCTAATCAAGCCAACGAATCAGTGAAATTGAAAACAGCACATAATAGGTTACCATATATCAATACAAAAATCATAGGGGAGGAAATTTTGTTGCAGGAATTTGAATGTAACAACTTTCCAGTTATCATATTAAATCCCACCTTCATTCTTGGACCAAACGATATTAATATAAGTTCGGGGAAACTAATTTTATCGAGTATAAAAAAACAAATACTACTTTATCCTAAAGGTGGCAAAAACATCGTAGATGTAAGAGATGTAGCACAAACAATTCTCAAAAGTATTTACAAAGGAAAAATTGGAAATAACTACTTACTAAGTAATGAGAATTTAACTTATAAAGAAATATTTAACTATGTTGGTGAATATGCAAATGTATCAGCACCTCAACACCAAATGCCCAATTTTATGAGGATTATCATTGGGTACATAGGAACTTGTTTTGAATTCATTACCCATAAAAGCATTTCAATTAACAATAAAACCATGAAACTATCCAGTGAAAATCATTACTACAAAGCTGATAAGGCTAAAAGGGAATTGGGGTTTAATCCTCGTCCTGTAAAAGAAACAATTAAAGACACCGTAAACTGGTTTACCAATGAATACAAATCAAATTAAAATAGTAGAAAATAAAAATGACATTAATGCATTTCACCAACTCCCATTTTCAATTTATAATGGAGATGAAAAGTGGGTTCCTCAAATAAGACAGGAAGTAGAGGATGTTTTCGATAAAAAGAAAAACAAATATTTTAGCCATGGGAATTGCCAAAGATGGATACTTATAAATCAGAAAACAGAAATTATAGGAAGAATTGCCGCATTTATTAATGAAAAGAAAGCCTATAGCTTTAAGCAACCAACTGGTGGAATTGGATTTTTCGAATGTATAGATGACTTTGATGCAGCATGCAAATTATTTGACCACGCAAAAACTTGGCTAGCTTCAAATGGAATGGAGGCAATGGATGGTCCCATAAATTTTGGCGAAAACAATAAATTCTGGGGACTTTTAATTGAAAACTATAATTTCCCTACCTACTATGGACAAAACTATAATCCATCTTATTACAAAAACTTATTCGAGAAATATGGTTTTCAAGTATATTACTATCAGCTTATAAATTACCGTCAAATTAATGATCCAATACCCGAAAAATATAATCAAAAGGCAGAAGCAATTATCAAAGATCCATCCTTTAGTATAAAAACCATTGAAGTAAAAAATATAGAAAAATATGCGGAAGATTTTCGAAGTGTATATAATGCTGCATGGGTAACACATGACAACTTTAAAGAAATGGCTAAGGAAATGGCCATTTCAATTTTTAAAAAAATGAAACCCATAATTGATGAAAGATTAGTTTGCTTTGTCTATCATAATAATACACCAGTAGCATTTTGTTTATGTATACCTGATGTCAATCCAATTTTCAAACGATTAAACGGCAACTTAAATTTATTGGGGAAATTAAAATTTGTAATATTAAAAATGTTCGTCAAAATTTCGCGGGTAAATGGTGTTGCTATTGGCGTACATCCTGAATTTCAAAAAAGAGGGATTGAAGGCGCAATATTTTCAGATTTAGCTAAAAGACTACAAGGTAAATCCAAATACGAAGATGTTGTTGTAACTTGGGTTGGCGACTTCAATCCAAAAATGCAATATATATTTGAAGATATTGGATTTACGGTCAAATCGAAAATGGCAACTTTCAGAAAATTATTTGACGAAAACGTTGTTTTTGAGAGAAGTCCAATTATTAATAAAACATAAGAGCTGCGTACAGGTAATGTTTAACCTACAAGCTAAAACTAAAAGATAGACTATTATGGAAATTCAACATGCGACAGAAAAGAAACAACGAACCGCTAACAGCACCTACAAGAAATTGGCGGTTCATTGCAACGCAGACACATCTGTGGTTCATGGAAATTTAGTTCTTCGCAACTACATTTGTGTTGAAAGGCGCCAACTCCTTGTAGCTGCCAACCGTTAAGGGCAAGCTTAATTGACAATCGATAAATCGTGCATGAAAGAAATGAATCAATCATCAAAGCAAAATATAGAGAAGGGAAAACTCCCTTGCAATTCAGGTAAGCCGATTAATTTCCTTAATTTTAAAAAAAAATAATTATGAAAAATACCTTAACAATTTTGCTCTTTATGACAACAGGTTTTTCATTTGGACAAATCAACAATGGCGGTTTTGAAGTATGGGACACTGTTTTTACAAATACATATTCTTCAGAACTCAACAGTACATTTGGAGTTCCCAATCCATTGGGTGGAGAAATTAATAGTTGGACCTCAAATAATGGTAATTTTGGTGTTTCTCGCACTACAGATAGTTACTCGGGCAATTATTCATTAATAATACACAATTGGTATTCTTATATCTATCAATCAGTTTTTTATAATGACACCTGTAGTTTTAGTCCTCAATTTGTTCAAGGGTTTTATAAATATATCACAGGTAATACAGCTGGACTTTCTCATGGAAGTGCTATAGTAACACTTACACGTTTTAATGGAATTGAAAATGACACTGTAGCAACAGGTAATTATAATTTTAATACTGCTTCTGTGTATATAGCCTTTCAAATACCCCTAAACTACATTTCAAATTTGGCTCCTGATAGCATCCACATCGACATGGTTAACGGTAATACACAATGTGCTGGAGGTAATGTTTGTAACCTGCTTTATTTAGACAATTTGACCTTGTCTAGCACCCCTTTAACAGTTCAAAATATAAGTTCAGACGATCTTGTTATTTCTGCTTACCCTAATCCGACCAGTACTTTAATTAATTTAAAAGCAGATACTAAATTATTGGGATCTGTTTTCAATATCTATGATAACACTGGGAGATTATTGATGTCAGGGAAAATAAATTCAGAAAAAACAACTGTGAATTTGAGTAATTTTTCAGATGGTGTTTATCTGTTCCGAGTTGGGGAGAATTTGAAACAAACATTTAAAATAATAAAAGAATAAGCCAGCCCTTAACAGCGCACAAGCGCAACCCGAAAAGGGTATGCGCCTGTGCACGGAACGTTATAGGTAAGCCGTTGGACGGACTTTCCTCTGACAAAAATTCCACCAGACAAAGTCCTTTTCATTCCTATAACATTCCGACACTATTTCTTTTGGACAGTTTTTACTTTAATTCTTTTTGCTTCTTTAAGACTGTTATTTAGCATCCATTCGATTTGACCATTGACACTACGGAATTCATCAGCAGCCCACTTTTCAATGGCTTTCATTGTTTCTGAATCTATTCTTAATGCAAATGACTTTTTCTCGGACATTCCTTATTGATTTAAAGTTCCCGTATTTATTACAGGTTTCGTTTCACTATCACCACAAAGGACAACCATTAAATTGCTGACCATTGCTGCTTTTCTATCCTCATCAAACTCAATAATATCTTTATCTGCTAAAAGCTTTAAAGCGCTTTCTACCATACCGACAGCACCTTCAACAATTTTGTGACGGGCAGCAACAACGGCAGACGCTTGTTGTCTCCTTAACATTGAGTGTGCAATTTCAGGAGCGTAAGCTAAATATCCTATCCTCGACTCTACCACTTCTATTCCAGCTATTTCTAACCGTTGAGTAACTTCGTGTTCAAGAGCTTTATTTACATCATCAAAATTAGTGCTTAAAGTTACTGTTGCTTTCTCGTCTTCAAAATGGTCGTACGGAAAAGAGCCTGCAAGTTTCCTAACTGCTGAATCCGTTTGAATTCTAATAAAGTTTTCATAATTATCTACTTCAAATGTAGCCTTAAATGTGTCTTTAACTTTCCAAACTAAAATAACGCTGATCATAATTGGGTTTCCCATTTTGTCATTAACCTTAATTTTTTCGCTCTCAAAGTTTCTTGCGCGTAAAGACAAACTTGTTCTATTATAAAGCGGATTGATCCAAAAGAAGCCGCTTTGTTTGACGCTCCCCTTATAGTCTCCAAAAAGCAATAAAACTTTTGAGCTGTTCGGACTTACTACAATAAAGCCCTTTGTTAAAAGAACAAATATTAGAAATGATGCGACTCCCAAAATCATATTGTTAGAGATAAAGCCATAAAGCATTAGTGCTGTTAATACTAATAGCATAACAACAACCAAATAGCCATTTAACGCTGTAATAATTTTTTCTGTTTTCATAATGAGTAATATTTAAATGATATCATATTGATATCACAAATGTAAACAATAATTTGACACAAAAACAAGCATTTTAATTAATTCACCTATCTTCCTCGACTTCTGGACAATAACAACAGACACCGACAGAAAAACTGTGTGCAACGGCCAACCTATAACAGCACCTACTTGCAATTTTTTGCGGGTTAGCGCTCAAATGCGTAAATTGGACAAGCAAAAAACTACAAGTAGCTGCAAAACGTTATGTACAAGAGACTGAAATCTCGCTCCGGTAAAGATAAATCGGGAAACCTAAAACCCAACTTCGGCTTAAACTAAAAAGGAAAAAAACAAAATGAAATTACTATTAAACGTTATTATCTTTTTCACACTTTTTAATTCTCAAAATAGCCAATCTCAAACAATTGATACTTTAGTTGAAGTTGGTAATCATAAATTGCATTTCAAGATTATTAAAGGCAATGGTATTCCTATTCTTTTTGAATCAGGTGCTGGAGATGATGGAACTGTCTGGAATTCTATCTTGGCCCCAATTGCTGAAATAACAGGTGCAACCTTGATTACGTATGACAGGGCAGGTTTTGGAAAAAGTACAATAAATACTTTAGAAACTGATGAATCAAAACATGGAATAATAAATAGTGTTGAAGATTTAGAAGCAGGACTTAAAATATTGGGATATGACAAAGAAATTATCCTAGTTTCTCATTCCTATGGTGGACATTTATCTACATTATATTCGATAAGACATCCTGATCTTGTAAAATCTATTGTATTAATCGATGTTACTCACAATTTTTATTACATGAACGATTATTTTGAAAAAGAATCAAAGAAGGAAGAAAAGCATTTACCGGAAATGAAAAAAAATAATCTTGGATTTTATTATTTGGCTTTAAATTTTTCTGAAACAAGCAACATAATGGGCAAACTTACTATTCCTCAAAATATTCCTGTAGTAGATTTTGTTAATGAGATACATTTCTTTAAAGAAAAAGACAAGGTTGAATATTGGAAGGAATGCCATAAGAAATTTGTTGAAAGTCATCCAAATAGTATTGGAATAACAGCAAGCGGATGTCATCATTATATATGGCTTGACAATCCAAATTTAATAATTACTACTGTTTCAAATAGTTACGCTGAAACTTTAGAAGAGAAACAAAAAAATGAAGTTTATCAAAGAGCATTAAATTATGCGATAGCATCTTTAAATAAAGTTGACAAGTAACATAGAAATGAAAAACGAAATTCTCGGATATCTAAAAATTGAATTCCAGAGACAAACATATACGTCTTGCTTTGTAGGTTACTTCCGAAGTCTACTGTACATAACACACGCTAGGCAAAAAAGCCGAGATTTTGGTAACGAAAAATAATTAATTGAAAAACTTAAGATTTTGGATCGCAAATAAACCTAATTTTAAAATCGGCTTCTTCGCCTAGCGCGAAAACGTTATAGCTAATGAAAATATTAAAAAACATTATTGACCGGTTAAAAATTCAGAAAATGAAAGATGTTAATGATATTAGTAAAAAAAAAATTCTTGAAAAAGCCATAAAGGGTTCCCTCGAAAAAGCAATAGAAGAAATACATGTAACTAATCCAGATTTTTCAGAAGAAGCACTTCGCTATATTGTTATGAGTGAATTGAGTAATTATTCTATTTTCGGGACATTCCCAAATACCAATTCCAAAACGAAACTAGTTTTTGAAAAAACATATAATAGATTAAAAAGGAAGAAAACTAGCACATTCCGCCCCGACATTTCCTCAATAAATGAAAACACTAATTTATTAGCTATTGAACTAAAGATTGCTAAACCTAGCATTTCAAATCATCTATATGATATCACTAAATGCAAAGAATATATTAATTTGGATAAAGGTAAATGTTCATTTGAATTAGCAGCCTCGATTTATGCCCCTCCTCACTATGAAAAATGGCATACAGATTTACACCAAAGTTTGGATTATACTTTGAATTATGCAAAAACTCAAGGGAAAAACATTAAAAATTCACAAATAATAATTGGATATATAAAATGGGGAACTAAAGATTTATTTGGAAGACGACAAGCTAAGGTAATAATTGGTTGGATATAAAGAGAAAAAAAAACACTAACTATAACACACGTCTAGAAAAAAAGCCGGGATTTTAATAACGAAAATGATTATGGGAAAACTTATAATTTTTGAACGCAAATAATATTAACTTTAAAAACCGGCTTCTTCTCTAGGCGTGGGAACGTTATCTGCAACCCCTTGCACATTGCCAAACACCCCACATCCGAAAGGCAATGTAGAATTTCAGCTTCTAATAATCTTGTTGTTTAAATAAAAAAAGAGCTAAAAAATTGTGCAGGAAATGATGTTTTTTGTTAACTTATATATGAAAGTCTTTCACTTTCATATAGTAAGGCTCAAAAAACATGGTTCTCCCCCCCCAAAAAATAGTGCTAATTCGGCGGATTTAAAGCGCATTGTATAATTAGCTTGGGACCCATGTGCTGAAATTCAGAAGAAATTTGGAACTGTTTGAGGAGGCACGACGAGTTTTTCAAATTTCCTGAATGAGGCACTAATGGGTAAGCGAATTATGCACAGCGCGAGGGCTCTTTTCTTCAAAAGCAATGCTTTCTCTCTTTTTTAGCTCTTGAAAAAAGTAAAAGAAATTTATTTATTAGATAAGCTGAAATGGGGGGCAGACAGATAACACAGGCTTAAGCTCCATTCCGAGATTCTTGCTTCGAAGTAAAGATTTCGTATATTTGAAATGCAGTTCTCCGTTTGAAGTTCAGTGGTAAAATCGCTAACTACTTGAAGCTACAAAACGTTATATGCAATAACAGTTAACATTAAACAAAAATGAAAAACATTCAACTGATTAGTTTCCTTCTGACGCTATATACTGGCTACAGCTTTGCTCAATGTGGAGGAAGTCAAGTTGAGGTGAAAGTCGATATTTTAACCGATCCATGGGGTGAAGAAACGTACTGGACTCTGTCTGATCTCCAGGGTACTATTGTCCTTCAAGGAGGGCAGGGTGGTGTTTACCTGGACAATACAAGCTATTCTGACAGCATCTGCGTTTCGTCGAGCTCCTGTTTGTTCTTCGAAATCTATGATACCTGGGGAGATGGTATTTTTACGCCAGCCGGCTGTGAGCTTTACCTGGATGGATTGCCTGTTTACAGCGGATCGAATAACATTGGATCCTATGCCTCGACCAATGTAAATTGTTCGGACTCCTGCGTTTTGGTTCTGGATGCGCTAAATGTTCTTCAGGACCATATCAATGCAACTATCACACTCACTCCTGTGGAACTGACATTGATCAAAAATATTTTCACACTATTCCCTGGATGCCTTGCCATCAGTGAGTCTAATATATTGCTATCTAAAAGCGTGGTTGAAGATTATGATAATTTGTTCGGGGCACTTTTTACTACTCCCGGCACCCAAAACGGCTTTTCTAAGGACCCTGCCATTGCACCAGGCATGGAACTTGAACGGGCAATGATCGCTCTTCAGCAAGGGATTTTCGATGAGGTTTTCACTTCGGGTGTTTATGGAAATTATCCGCAACACCTCAATGGCTGGAAGTACGGTGCATGCACAACTTTCCCTGGATTTGTTGCCCCGCCGGCAGATTCAACCATTGGTGTATCAGTACCCATCCGTGCTAATTTTGAAGACCCGGATGGGATGAACCCTTACTACGATATTAATGGAGATGGAACCGATCACGCACTTCGACCTACTGGTTTGTATTTATCTCCCGGAAGTGTGGCGACAGTTACAGTACCGAATAGCCTGGTTGGCCAGGACTATTGGATCAGGGTGGGTTCACATGATTGGGATTTAACAAACCGTCCCACGTTTCTACGATTTGACAGGATTTCTAAAAAATTCTTGATCAATTCAACCACCATTGAAGTGTTCAATCCCCTTGGAGGAGCGATTTCTATCCTCGTCCCCTACGGCGCCGATGATGATATTGTCCAGGTCAGTGTGAACAATGGCGTGGAAGCCCCCTTCTTTTCATTGAAGTCATTTTATGAAACACCTGACTTCAACGCGGAACTGAGCAAGCCCGGACCCTGGGCTGTTTTTGAAACGGACAATGTGATGTTTACCATTCCTAAGCATTCCATTGTGCCCGGCCAATATGATCTCATGCAAAGCATGCTGGACTGGGAGGCGGCCGTAAGGGGTGTTAATTCCATTTTAGCCAGGCAGATCATTCCAGACAAACACAATATGTATATGATTGCTGATGTAGATATACGGGTTGGTGTTTATTCAATCGGTTATCCTATGTCGAACACACCGCTCAACTATACCGATGTACCTGGCCCGGCTTATTTCATTAATGGTCCGGGACCTGATGATGAGACGAACTTTCATGAAACCGGGCATGCACTGGCGATTTCCCAATTTGCGGGAGAAGAGGAGGCTTTAGTCAATTTCCCATACATCATGGCCATGAATTATGGCCTGGGAGAAGACTTGAACGTAGCTGTAAATTACAGCTTCGTTCCGAATACGTTTGACATCGACAAGACCGCCGCACACAGAATGGTTTCCAATTCATTTGGTTCAGCTAGAATTATTTTAAATTCTACCACAAACGAAGTACGTTACCAGCACCGAGGGTATGGGCATTATTTTGAAATCGTCAATATGCTGGGATGGTGTCCACTCAGAAATTTTTGGAAACAGGAATCCATAGACTTTGAGAATGGGATTGACCATGGCATCAATGACCAGGATAATGACGGGAGGATACTCAGAATGTCAGTTGCAGCGCAGGCAGATTTGCGCCCCCTATTCCATGTTTTTGGAATTCTTCCGCAAGATTCAGTTGCGCTCCAAGACACATTGACACAGTCAGGCGTGCTGCCTTCTCTCACGATCTACAACAGACTTCAAAATTATTTCAACCTGATTCCTGCTGACAACGCGGCATTCGTCAATTACGCCCTGTCAGTATATCCAAATCTTTATACGGAGGGCCCAACAGCCGATCCTGATTATGGGGTAGGTTGGCATTACCTGAAATCATTGACTTACAATTCAGGCGAGGCCCAGAACCGGGCTAATATCTTGCAATCCATCCTAAACATCTATTATCCGAATGGTCAACCCGCAGGCGGCAATACATACCTTTGCTGCTTGCTGGACACCCTGCAAATCAACATGGTTAATCAAGAGGTTATCGTAACAGGAGGCGTAGAACCTTATCAGATTTCAATTGACACAACTGGAAATGTGATGACGGTAGCAGTGGTAGATTTTGATGGTTGCGGATCTACGAATCAATTCACAGTAACCAGTTTGACTGAAGAAAACCCGCAGGGAATAAAAATATATCCCAATCCTGCTTCGACTGAAATCTATATTGATTTGACAGGAAGTAATGAGCAAATAGAGAACTTGAGAATAGTTTCTATTAATGGTCAGGTACTGATTAAATCTGGAAAAGCTGACCTTATAAATGTATCTGCACTAAATGAAGGTGTGTATATACTGCAAATCGAATTGGCTGGTGGAGAACAAATAAGTAAAAAGGTTTTGATTTTGAGGTAGAGAAAGCCAATAACACATAACATAGTAACTGCATAGAACACACGTTTGGCTCAATGGCGGGTTCAGTGGTTAATTGAACATTCTGCTTCTAATAAACATTTGAGGCAAAATTAAAGAGAGTGCTATTAAGTCCGCCACTGCGCCTACACGCAAAACGTTATAAGCCACTGCTGAATCCAAAAAAAACACAGTAGAAATTTGGATAAAGTAAACTAATTAGTTAACTTTGTTTCTGTGGCAAGAGAAATCATTTTTTTCGGGGACAATGTAATTGACTTTTATAAATCTCAAGATTCAAAAGTTCAGTTGAAGATTGAATATGTTTTGGATCTAGTTCGCTTTGAAAGGCAAGTTCCAATCAAGTTCTTTAAGAAACTTGAGAGTACGAATGGAATTTATGAAGTGAGAATAATAACATCACAAAAAAGCATTCGAATCCTCTGCTTCCAAGATGAAGGAACATTGGTGGTTTTAACAAATGCATTCGTTAAGAAAACGCAAAAGACTCCTAAAAATGAAATAAAACTTGCAGAGAATTTAAAAACGGAATATTTAAAACAGAAAGAAGATGAAAAACGTTAAAACATTTGATCAACTCCTTGACAAGAAATACGGAAAAAAAGGAAACATTGAAAGAGATCAGTTTGATACGGATTCTCTTGCATTTAGATTAGGCGTTATGCTTAAAGAAGCGCGCGTTGAAGCGAACTTGACACAAGAAGAACTTGCCGAAAAAACCGGGACGAAAAAAAGTTATATTTCCAGAATAGAACGTGGATTAAGTGATATCCAAATTTCTACTTATTACAAATTAATTGAACTTGGTTTAGGGAAGCATCTAAACATTTCAATTGGATAAAAGTCATATAACAGCAAGCAAGCGCCAGCCCAAGATCTTACTTCGGTGAAACGATAAGTTTTTAAAGATTAAGTTTTATCTTCGGAAAAACAATCTTGTGAAAAGTGGGCCGTTCGCCTGCTTGCAAACCCTTATGTGGGATTACCCATACCCGAAAAATTCCCAAAATATATTTTGAAATAATACCAATATTTGGTATGTTTACCAAAATTAGTTGTTATGAGTAAAAACACATCAATTACTTTGGGTAGTTATTTTGATCAATTTATTCAAAGTATTTTAAGAGAAGGACGGTACAAAAATGCAAGTGAGGCAGTTCGTGCTGGATTAAGACTACTTGAAGAAGAGGAACAGAAAATTATTGCTTTGCGTCATGCAATTGATGAAGGTATAAATAGTGGTTTAGCCGAAGATTTCGACCCTGACGAGCATTTAAAAATATTGAAAGCAAGCAGGAAATAAATGGCAAAGTTTAAGTTAACGAACAATGCCGTAAAGGATCTATCCGATATATGGTATTACACTGTTGAGGCATGGTCTGAAAGTCAGGCGGACAAATATTATAAGCTAATAATTAGTGCCTGTTCAACAATCGCTAAGAAACCACAAATTGGCAAAGTATATCCGGAAATTTATCAAGATCTGAAGGGAAAACTTACCTCAAAGCATATAATTTTCTATCGTGTATTGGAAGATCAATCGATTGAAATTACAAGAATCCTACACGAACGAATGGATTTGAAGAATAAATTAGTTTCACGGCTTCCTTCGGAGGTGAAAAAATGAACCCCACACAACAGCCGTCTAGCGCCAACCCTTCAATCTTACTTCGAAAGAACGATAATTTCGAAAAAAATAATCTTAACTTCGGTGAAACGATTTATTTTAAAAGTTGGGCCGCGCGCCTAGCACCAAACCTTTATGCGTCATGCTTTAGAAGAAACCACTCACTTGAAACAGCCTAATTGAGAACGAGAAATGATTGAAATAAAAAAATATTTCCAAAAAATGGTTCCTATTTCTGAAAAAGATTGGGAGTTCTTTTCATCTAAACTAATAAAACGTGAATTTGCCAAAAAATCAATAATTTTAAAAATAGGTCATAAAAAAACTACTTATCTTTTATTGAAAAGGGAATTGTTAGAAAATGTATTCCTCAAGAATTTAATGATTTAACTTTTGAATTTGCATTCGTCAATAATTTTGTGTCTGCATACGATTTTTTCTTGACACAAGAACCATCAACTTACCAGTTAGAAACCTTAACAGACACTATACTCTGGAGTGTATCGTATAATGACTTAGAAATAATTTATGACAAAACGGAAATTGGCAATACTATAGGAAGATTGGCAAGCGAAGACCTGTTTATGAAAAAATCTAAGCGAGAATTATCTTTATTAATCCAATCTGCCCAGGAACGTTATTTGAACTTATTTACAGAACAGCCTGAATTGTTGCAATTTATTCCATTAAAGTATATAGCCTCTTATATTGGAGTAACGCCACAAGCACTAAGTAGAATAAGGAAACGTATTTCTTAACCCGAGTTCATTGTTTGAATTTTAGCTTATTAGTAATTTTGCAACTCATCAATTAAAAAAGAGTAATGGAAAAATTATTATTATTGTTAGTATTATTTATCGTTGCAGCAACTTCGGTAATTGCCCAAGATTTAAGCCCTTATCATCATATTATAAAGGGAATTGTTAGGAAGAACTTCAAATCTATAACAGAGCACCGTTATGACGAGGTTTTAAAGGGGGTGTCTAATAAAGAATTAGAACATACTTTTGCCGGAGACAATTGCTTGGGTGGTACACGCCATGATAAAGAAAGCTTGAAAAGATGGTTTGAAAGAGTGGGAATTGTACTTCAAGACCTTAAATTTGAGGTAACAGACATTCAGGTTAAAGGAAATCCAGCCAAAACCCTTGTTATTGCGAGGTGGACAGCAACTTGTAATTTATTAAATGGTGAGCCCTACATAAATAAAGGGGTTCATTTTATCACATTGAAATGGGGAAAGGCTGTTAAATTTGATGTTTATGAAGATACTAAAACTGTATCTCATGGTTTAGATGTTCAATTTGAATCAGGTATCAAGGAAGCTAAAGCTCCCAAAATTGAAAGCTAAAAATTACGTCTAACATAAACAGCTATGGCAATTGGCACTTTTGATTGAATTGGATTAAAAAATAGGATTAACTTTGAACAGAGAGCAATTTTGCTCCCACTTAATTAGCGGTGAACGTGAGTGTTACGATAGTAAAGTTTAGTGATAAAGATCCTGAGTTCTATGAAGTTATTAAAGAACGGGTGAACAATTATTTTAAAGAGAATAAAATATCTAAACACGCTAATTTTGAAATGAAGCTAAAAACCGTCCTGATCATTGCTCTTTACGTCGTGCCATTTGCACTAATGCTTACCGGCGTTGTTTCATCAACATGGGCCGTACTTAGTTTGTGGGCTGTTATGGGCTTTGGGATGGCAGGAATTGGACTAGCGATTATGCACGATGCAAATCACGGAGCTTATTCTAATAATCAAAAAGTAAATGACGCAGTTGGATTCACCCTCACATTCGTAGGCGGGTATCGTTTGAACTGGATAATACAACATAACGTACTTCACCACTCTTTTACAAATGTAGAAGGGTTTGACGAAGATATCCATCAGAAAGGTGTTATGCGTTTTAGCCCAAAGCAAGGACGAAAAGGGTTTTTCAAATTTCAAATCATTTATGCCCCTTTTTTATATGGTTTACTAACCTTAGTTTGGTATTTGTTTAAGGACTTTGCAAAACTTGTCCGTTACAATAAAATGGGGTTACTCGAAGCACAGGGGAAAACTTTCAAAAAAGCGCTTACCGAAGTTATTTTCCATAAAACATGGTATACCTTACTATTTATTGTGCTCCCTATAGCGCTTATTGATCTCCCTTGGTGGGTAATTATACTTGGATATATTTTGATGCAATTTATTTGTGGTCTTATGTTGTCCTTAATTTTTTCATCAGCACATGTAGTTGAAGAAACTGAATTCTATGATGTTGACGAAAACGGTTCAGTAGAAAATAATTGGGCAATACATCAAATGCGCACAACGGCTAACTTTGGAAATGAAAGCAAATGGTTTACTTGGTATATTGGTGGGTTGAACCACCAAATTGAGCATCATTTATTTCCACATGTGTGTCACGTGCATTATCCTGCCCTGAAAGAAATTGTAAAGAAAACAGCTCTTGAATTTAATGTTCCATATCATGAACATAAATCTTGGTTTGGTGCTTTAAAAAGTCATTTTACCTTATTGCATAATTTGGGTACAGGTAAGGCCGACCGAATGGCAAAAGCATAGTGAAATAAAAGAAGCCCATATTTAATTATATTACCACTTTTTAATTGCTAATGTCTAAAAAAGAATCAGAATACGAGCTGAAAGATCATCAACTTTTTGCTTCTTCAAGAAAAGTTTGGAAAACACTCAAAGCAGAAAATGATATTGGGAAGAGTAAGATGAGACGTGCGCGGAAAATTTCACTAGTAATTGCTTCACTAGCTGTTTTTAGAGCGTTACAACAATACATTCTTAAATTCAAAATAAAGGATGTTGAATTGAAAGACGACGCTCCAATATTTGTAATTGGACATTGGAGAAGTGGCACAACGCACCTGCACTACCTTCTTTCACAAGATGACAGGTATATGCATCTCAGCTCATTTCAAGCATTTTTTTTCAATATGGCCTTCACTACTAAATGGTTTTTTAAACCTATTCTTAAACGTGTAATGCCAAAAACACGTCCTCAGGATAATGTTAAAGTTGATGCTGACGCACCAGCCGAAGAAGAACACGCTTTAGTAAATATGACAAAAATGAGTGGTATGCATCTGTTCTTCTTTCCTAAGAATATTTCATACTTTGACAAATACAATTGTTTCGAGGATATACCAAGCAAAGAATTGCAAGAATGGAAGTCCATCTACTCAAACTTGCTAAAGCAGATTGAAGTATTCAATAAAACTGATAAAAAATTATTGTTGAAAAACCCACACAATACTGGAAGAATAAAAGTACTTCAGGAAATGTACCCCAAAGCCAAATTTATTTTCATCCATCGAAATCCATATGATGTTTTTAGGTCAACAATTACTCTTTATGAAAGAGCTGTAAAAACGCAATTTTTGCAAGAGTTTAGTGATGAAGAATTAAATGAATTGGTGTTATATTGTTATGAAAAAATGATGTCAAAATATTTAGAAAACCGAAAATTGATTCCAGCCAACAATTTAATAGAAGTTGGCTACGATGAACTTATTGACAATCCAATTGATGCATTAGAAAGAATTTATAATCAACTTTCTTTAGGCGAATTTCAAAGCGCAAAACCTAAGCTAAACTTGTATTTAAAAACGTTAAAGGCTTACAAAGTGAATCCAAAAGTTCAGTTGGAAACAGATATAAAAGAACAAATTAAAAAGCGCTGGGATTTTGCGTTTAAAGAATGGGGGTATAAAAAATGAGTTTATCTCAACATGTAACACTTCGTCCAAGTCAAAGCTATCTTTTTAGTTATGTTTGGCTAGCCTTTGAATTGTTTGGTATTAATTTTATGATTCATTATTCCCTCCCGTCGAACTCACTTATTGTAGTGACTTTATTCATGGTTTGCTTTGCCCGTTTATACTATTGGCTCGATTTTTCACCTGAATCTGGCTTTCAAACACTTTTTATTTTAGGTTTAATCCCGTTAAATTGGATTGTATATCATCTTGGATTTTCTTCCCATTTACTTGAAGTTTTGTTGTTTTATCAACTGATATTGATTACACTCGGTAGCTTTCGTATCTCTAGAACGAAATATTTCATTACTGACTCCCGTATAATTGTTCAATTAATTCGTTCGAAATCAGTTGAATTAGATAATTCTAGACCCGTTGAACTCCAGCAGCATTCCAGAGGTAAGCTTCTCAACTTTGGATGTATTTTGGTCCCAACTGTTGAATCGAAAAAACCTAGGAAACACTTTCTTTCAACTCTTTTGTTCCATAAACGGTATAATGCAATATTCTCAGGGTTCCAACGAATGGATGGAATCCGAAATCCAAAAGAAGTTATTCAAAACTTAAAAAAACATACTTACTGATGAAAAAATCAAAACAACCATGGATAGGAACAATCCCTTTATTTATTGGGATTCTAGCATTCGCAATGGGATTATTATTCGTTTTTTTCCTGATTATACAACTCGTGCTCTCGCTTTATTTGCCAATCTGGGCTTCGCTAACTGGATCAATTATCGGTTCATTTATTTTATTTGCTTTGTTTCTCAATGCCCCAATACCGAGAAGAAGAAAAGATCCAACATCAGATTTGAACATTGAGGATAAAATAGCCGAAGGTGCATGGTGCTCGGTCTACTTAAAACAAAGTGACAAAAATTTGGTTGTCAAACAGTTATACTTTTGCGGTTGGGGTCATAATGATTATCGAAAGCATAAAGCTTTGGTGATTGGTAAGGAGAAAATATGTGGAAAATGGAATCCACTAATTCTATGTTTTCTCCACAATTATATGTTGCTATATCAAATGATAGGTCTAAAGAGAAGGCTGAGATTTGAGCAAACGATTGACGCCTTACCAACTACTTATAACGTTAACTACACAGGTCTCAGATATGAGCAAACTTTCGTCTCCAAAGAATTAACTGTTGAAAATTGTCCTGAAGATATTGTTGCGCAATTCAAAAAACTAAATGAGGATTTGGAGCGTTGTGGGTTATATCTAGATGATGTTCATGCCCGAAATGTTCGACTGACAGAAAACGGTCAAATACAAATTGTTGATGGTGAGCTTTATTCAGGAGGAGAGGAATGGATCAAATCTAAGCTCGTGGTACTTATTAACGGCGCGATGGTTTCAAACATGGAAAAGGTATTAGGGAATGACAGAATTATTGCTTGGGTTGATCATAGAGAAAGGGTTGATCATATCGTGAAACAGGCATTTCGTAGTTAGTTTTTTTGATAATTGAGCAATAAATTCAAGCTCGAATACTCAAAACTAAGCCTTGTAATTGGGAAAAAGGTAAAACATCGCTTGTACTTCATGCCTAGATTATATGCGAGGGGTTGGGCCTTAAAAAATAAATTGGAGTGTATAGAAATAGTTTCTAATTGGACTTTTAAAAATTGACAAGCCAAAATGCCATCCGCTAACAGCGGTTTTTGGCCTAATACCGGGGGACCTGCTTCGTTGAAACTTTTTTTCTATATTTGAAGTGTCAACATTTACATTCTGCGCTGCCGAGCGGTATGCTTAAAATCCATCTCTACGTTAGGCAGCAAAATATTAGAGGTCATCTCAAAAAGCGAAATCAAGAAAAAAGCAAAATGAAAATAACGATCATAGGAGCCTCAGCTGGTCTTGGATTAGAAACAGTAAAAAGAGGATTAAATAAAAGCCGAACCGCTAACAGCCTGCAAACATTAAAACCAAGGCGCAGGCCGGAAAATGTTAGAGATAATTTTCATAAAAAATCATGAACCAATAGTTATTCACTCAAAAATTTGACAAATGTTTAAATTAGAGATTCCAAACTGGCTAATTATCCTAGGCGCAATAGGACAAATGTTTACTGCAATCATTTATCCTTATATCAGACATGTTGTTTTTGACTGGTACAACGACATTAAAAAACTAAAACCTCTAAACCAAGAAATTGCAAAAACGTATGGTAGATACATTCAAGGTTTAAACTTTTCATTTGGACTAATTTCCATTTTGTTTACCCAAGATTTAAAAAATGAAACCGGTTTAGCAGTCGCTATTACTGGACTCATCGCTGCTTACTGGACTGGCAAAGTCATAACTCAATTTTCATATTATCCAATGTATGAAATTCCAAAGAAGGTGATTTTTAAAATTGGAGAAGTACTTATGAACACCTTATTCATAGGATTTTCATTAATTTTCATTTTGCTTTTCATTTCAAACTTACTCGGTTATTTAGATAAACTATGACAAATAAAAAGATAATTTTAGCAGGGGGAACAGGTTTTGTCGGTAGATATTTAACTGAAAAATATTCAGCTTTAGGTTATGACGTCATCAACATTTCAAGACAAACAGGAAGTGTGAATTGGGAAGATGAAAACGCGATAATAGAAGCCATTGAAAATTCAGAAATGCTCATAAATCTTGCCGGTAAGTCAGTTGATTGTCGATACACTGAACAAAACAAAAAAGACATTTTGAATTCCAGAACTGAAACAACAGAAATACTAGGAAATGCAATTTTGAAATGTAAAAACCCACCTGAGCTTTGGATTAACTCAAGTACTGCAACTATTTATCGACACGCAGAAGATAGAGCTATGACGGAAACTAAAGGAGAGATTGGCAGTGGCTTTTCTGTAAATGTGGCAACCAGTTGGGAGAAAGCATTTTTTGATTTTAAATTACCAAGAACAAGACAAGTTGCTCTTAGAATGGCAATAGTATTGGGGAACAATGGTGGAGTAATGAAACCATTTATGAATCTTGTACGATTTGGATTAGGCGGAAAACAAGGAAATGGGAATCAAATGTTTAGTTGGATTCACATTTCTGACTTGTACAACATAATTACATTTTTAAAGGACAACAAAAATTTAAGTGGCGTTTTTAATTGCTCATCACCAAATCCTGTTCAAAACAAGAATTTAATGAGAATCTTAAGGGAGAGAATGAACATTAAGTTCGGTTTGCCTTCACCAAAGTTATTACTTAAAATTGGAGCAGTTATTATTGGGACGGAAACTGAGCTAATTTTGAAAAGTCGTTGGGTTATTCCCGAGCGACTTATGTCCGATGGATTCATCTTTGAGCACCCAACTATTGACGAAGCAATTGATACTATTTTGACGAACGAAAAGAAATACAGCCGAAAATAGTATTTTAGGTGCAAGGGGAAAGTGTATGCGTCTCTGCGCGGATCTTTATGACAACGTCACTAAGTTATAAAATTCAACTATCTATTCATATTCTAAAGGTTCCAAAAATATTTATACAAAAATTTGGTTAATATAATTAACTAGTTTACATTTGTGATCTAATAATTTAAAAAATAAAAAATGGAAAATCACAATTTAACGTCAGAAGAACAAATTTCTATCATAGAAAACTCTTTAAAACACAGTTCAAAACAAAAGACAGGTGCTAGCAATTACTATATAATATGGGGTACTATCTTGACTGTAACTTTTATGGTTCACTTTTTAAACACTCATTTTAAAACCGATTTCACGGCATTGCTCGCTGATATTAGCATTTCGTTATATGCGGTAGGAGGCTTGCTTTCATTCTTGCAATCACGAAAAGATGATAAAAATGAAACTTTAGTTCCTTTAAATGAAAAAGTTTATAAATACGCTTGGATAGGAGCTAGTATAGGTATAGGAGTAATATGCGTTAGCCAAGGTTCTTCGAATAATTTTATTGAATTATTTTGCATAAGCATTTTACTCATTTTTGGTTTAATCAATTTAATTATCGGTGGAGTTACTAATTTTAAACCTCTTATAATAGGTGGGTTTTTATCTATGCTTCTAATTATATTAATCCCCTTAAGTACAATTGATTACAAATTTCTAATCACTGCGATTGGAGTCTTATTTAATTGTCTAATACCAGGTTTGATGATGAAATACACCCGAGCAAATGTTTAATAATTTAGATTCAATTTTACACTCACAAACTCGACTTGCTATTATATCAATATTAATGGGGGTAGAGGAAGCAGAGTTTACTGCATTAAAAGAATTCACAAAAGTTTCGGCAGGTAATTTAAGTTTACAATTGGATAAGCTAAAAGAAAATGAATATATTACCATTCAAAAAGAATTTAAAAATAAGTATCCGGTTACTAAATGTCGGATAACTAAAAAAGGAATTCTTGCCTTTGAGCATTATGTTGAAACGCTTAAAGAATATTTAGACATTAAAAAGTAAAACTTGGAAAAAATCAATTAGTGAAGTTATGATGCCACAAAACATATAACAATTCCCTTTTGGGTATCTATCCGACAATTGGCGGATCATGCCAAAAAGATTTTGTGATAACAAAGTGACCAGTCAAAAAATAAAATTAATAAACAAAAGTTGAGTCCAGAAACAACTCAAAAAACGGGGAACATTATGAAAAGCCAAACGATTAGGAAAATAATAAATGTATAATATGAAAAAATCTTTAAATTTTATTCAACTAATAATTTCTCTGCTGTTTTTTCAAATGCAGGGCACGGGACAAAGTGCTGAATGCGGCACGGATTACATTCATAAAAATCGGATGCAAACTGATTCTGCTTATCGGAAGCAAATCCTTAAGCTTGAATCGAATGTTGAAGCCAATACTCAAAACCACGCAAATAATAATTTAAAATCTACGCTATACACCATTCCCGTTGTTGTTCATGTTATGCATTTAGGCGAGTCTATTGGAACAGGGTCTAATATTTCGGAAATTCAAATTCAACAAGCTATTGCAGGACTTAATGACCGATTTAGAAATGTAAACGGTTTAGGCGTTGATGTTGAATTGGAATTTTGCCTTGCGAGTATAGACCCAAACGGCAATTCAACCAACGGCATTAATAGGGTTGATGGTTCAGGTGTCGCAAATTATTCAGCGAATGGAATAACACCAACGGGGAATCCTTGCAGCGGAGCAACTGAAACTGCGATAAAAGACTTAAGCAGATGGCCTGTTTCTGACTATTATAATATTTGGGTAGTTAGCGAAATATGTAATGGTAGTTTTGTTGGATATGCATCGTATCCAGTTGGGGGACTTTATGATGGATTAGTAATTGTTTCCACCTCTATGACAAGCACCAGCGGAACATTGCCTCATGAAGTCGGTCACGGATTTTTTCTGTATCATACCTTTAATGGTGATGGTGGTAATGTTTCTTGTCCAGTAGACGCTGATTGTCTTGTCGATGGAGATCGTGTATGCGATACACCGCCTCATAAACAAGGAGATTGTGGCACTACTAATCCTTGTTCTTCAACTGGTGTGTGGGATAACAGCCGTTATAACTTCATGTCTTATTGTCCTTTAGTAAACAGATTTACACAAGGACAGAAAGATAGAATTAGGGCCATAGCTATTGTTGCGCCTAGGGCAAGTTTACTAACTTCACTAGGTTGTGGTGCATTAGGCATTAATGACATAAGCAATAATTTATTTTCTGTATTTCCTAATCCAGCTCAAAATTTTATACATGTAAAAGCAGATATAAAACTTTTAGGCGCATCTTATGAAGTTTATGATAATTCAGGTAAAACAATTTTAAAAGGAAGAATAACTTCTGAAGAAACAATCATTGATTTAGGCAATTTAGCTGGAGGTTTTTATTTGTTCTGTGTAGGAGAGAATTTGAAACAATCACTTAAAGTAATAAAAGAATAAATACCTTCTAGTCACGTTTCGTAAAAGAGCGGGAGGTTTTTGAAAGATATATGCTTATTAAACTGTGTCAAAGTTGTGAATACTCAACAAACTTTAAGCTGGCACACATTAGGTCTTCACGCTATGCGGGAATTTCCATTTACTTTGAATCATCCGTTTTGTTTGGTACCTTCGTCTAATCTGATACTTTTAATTCATCAATATCACACATCACAAAGGGTAAAAGCATCATAGCTCGCTCATTGTAGTAATTGTATCAGAAAACAACCGTAACATTGACTCAGCTATAAAGAGCTCAAATATTAAAAAACGAAAACATATAAATTCAAACATTAATTTATTTAATGTGTTATTCTAGAAAAAAACAAAGGCAATAATGACAATTCACATAGAGAAACTACAAAAGACGATTGAACCCTTAAGACAAGAGATTATCAATCATAAAGTTTACTCAGAAATTAAAACCATAGAAGACTTAAACGTGTTTATGGAATATCACGTTTACGCTGTTTGGGACTTTATGTCATTACTTAAAACGTTGCAGGGTAATTTAACGTGTACAACAGTTCCTTGGTTTCCCAAAGGTTCGGCTGAAACAAGACATCTTATTAACGAAATTGTTGTAGGTGAAGAGTCAGATGTGGACAACAATGGCATCAGAAAGAGTCATTTTGAATTATATCTTGACGCTATGCAACAATGCGGTGCTGACACTTCTAACATTCTAACATTTATTGAAACATTAAAGAATACGAATGATTTCAATGCAGCATTTACCTCATCACAAGCACCAAAAGAAGCGAAAGACTTTGTCGATTTTACATTCAAAATTATTGAAAGTAACAAGGATTATTTGCAAGCAGCAATTTTTACTTTTGGCCGTGAAGACCTGATTCCAAATATGTTTATTTCAATCGTAAACGATATTCATAAAAACTTCCCTAACAGTATTTCAACTTTCAAATATTACCTTGAAAGACATATAGAAGTTGACGGAGATCACCACAGTCATTTAGCTTTACAAATGACAGCAAGCTTATGCGGAACAGACGAGCAATATTGGGAAGAGGCCCTTCAAGCAACTGTTGAATCTTTAAAGAAGCGCATTGACCTTTGGGACGGTGCATATCGACAAATAATGAACAGAAAAGAAAAAGACCAAAAAAATGAAAAAATTTATGCTTAATATCCAATTGGAAGGATTGGACACCGAAACAAGAATGAAATTACTCCCAAAAGAACAGGAAGTTGTTAAAGAGTTGGAAGAAAACGGAACTATCGTAGATAACTTTATTAAACTCGATATGTCTGGGATTTTTATGGTAATAATGGCTGAGGATGCTGAGGATGCGCATTCAAAACTTTCAACTTTGCCCTATTACCCATATATGAAAATTGAAATAGTTCCTGTCAGAGTGGTTAACAGCATTAATCAATAACGTCGTCTAGAAGAGTATATATTGGCAAAGTTTAATATTATTATTCTACTGAATATCAATTTTTCTTTGTGCACTTATCAGCTGATAATATTCATTCAAATAATGAACTTGCAGGATATATTGCCCAGGAGCATAATCTGTTGTGTTTAGTTGAATCCCTGTTTTAGCAATAGTTGCGAATTTTTCATTTACAACGTTTCGACCAGTGAGATCAAACAAATCTATTGAAACATTTGTCCATTCACTTGAATTTTGGATATACAAAACATCCGTAGTTGGATTTGGATAAACAATGACTGTGGAAGTTGTTGATTCCAATTCATTGATTCCGATGCCACCAACTGTAATTAGCATTGTTTGTGTATCGACAATTCCACCACAAAAAGTAACAGTGATTGTTACGGTGTAAACCCCATTTGAAGTGAAAAGATGTGTTGGGTTTTGAACTGTTGAAGTTGTGCCATCGCCAAAATCCCAAGCCCAAGATTGCGGGTAATCGTTACTTAAATCGTTAAAAACAACATTTTGACTTGGTAAAGGAGTTAAAGTCGAAGCACTAAAATCTGCTATTGTATTATTCGAACCACCAATTGGCGTTGAAGTATACGCAATTTTATAACCAAAATAAACCACTGACTGATCTGAAGTGAATTCAATAAACCCAACTCCACCAGTTGTTGTAACAGGAGTTTGGAGATTCATCCCATTATATACAGCTAATAAAGGAGCTGAAGCATTTGGCCCATCATAAATACTGAGATAATCATAATTCGTTTCAATGTTCAATTGCTCCATTGTGAAGGTAATCGTTGCTGCATTGCATGGTTGAATTAACAATGTGCAATTTTCATAATCTTGATAGGTATCGAATTCTCCTCCTGAATCATAAATGAACCCAGCTGTTTTATTTGTTGAAGTTTCATTGCACATAATGATTGTTGAATACACTTCAATCTGCTGAACAATTGTATCCGCTCCAGCACAATTATTCACGATCAATTGAACTGCGTAAATTCCGGGATTCGCATACGTATTGCTCGGGTTTTGAAGTGTTGAAGTACCGCCATCTCCAAAATTCCATTCCCAGCTAATTGGGTTGTAATTTGAATTATCTGTAAACAACGTTGGTTGACCAACAGACAACCCGCTTGCACTAAAATCCGCTAGTGGGTTTACTGGATTTATAACAATTGCATCAACAACTGTTACAATATCCGTACCCGGGCAAAGCAATGTATTCGTCACAACAAGTGTCACAGTATAATTACCGTTTGTTGCATAAATATGGGCAGGATTCTGAAGGGTTGATGTATTGCCATCACCGAAATCCCAAGCGTAACTTTCATAACCAATATTGGAAGTGAAACCGGTTGACAAAGGTGCTGTGCATGAAAAATTTTCTGAGATATTAAATTGCGCATCAACTTGTGCTGACGTAGTATTTGCACCAACTCCTACTGCGTACCACGCATGCACAACGGCTAAGTGTTGCGGGGAACACAAACCAAATAAATCAATTGCTGCTTGTTCAGATCCTAAACGTGCATCCATAAAGGTCGAACTCGGCGTAAGATAAAAAGCTAAATTTCGGTATGCAATGGTCATAGCATCAGTCATTCCTATTGCGGCAACGTTGTAATTATTTCCTAAATCATTGGTGCCAGTGCCACCAGTGCAAATCAAGTAATACCAAAAGTTTTGAATGCCACTGTCGTAGTGTACAATGTCACCATTATTAAAAAACAACCCATTATAACAATCGGCGTTTTGAAATTCGTTTGGATTTGACATGTTCCGAAACGCGACATCCCCAGGAGCCCCAGGAAGTAATAATTGATCACCAACATACCATGTTGCGAAACTGGGTGCGTTTAGAAAACGAATTGTATTTCCAAAAATATCACTAAACGATTCATTCAAGGCCCCTGATTCATCAGCATAGATTAAAGCCGCAGAATTTTCAGTAACGCCGTGGGTTAACTCATGTCCTGCAATTTCTAAAGATGCAACAGGAAAATGATCCCCGTCACCGTTGCCATAATGCATTGCGTTTTCAGGTGATCCCGACCAATAGGCATTCAACCCTACCGTGCCATCATTCACATAATTAATAATTTCACCTGCCGCATTGTCGTAGGAATCTCGGTTAAAATTGTTCAAATAGAAATCGTAGGTTGCTTCAGCTCCGAAATGCACATCCATGGCATATTCATCCAAATCAACATTCACATTGTTCCAGTTGTTGTCGTTGTCGACATAAGCTGCAGAGGTACTTGCGTTCAACGTTTGAATCCCACTTCCTCTACCCGTTTCAGTAGAAAGAAAATTTGTGGGGGAAACCTCATTGGTAACCACCGGCTGAACCCCAGAAAATTGTGTGTGTCCCACTCCAATTGCATCTGTTGTACAAATTTTATTAATGACAGCAAGCACTTTACCTGAATTTGCATCAACATAAATTGTTTTATTGACATGGGGGACCTTTGATAAGACATTAATTTTATAGGCCAAAGTGGTTAAATGATTTTTTACAAATACAACCAATTCGTCACTTTTGAAAGCTAAATTTTCTTCTTTTAATTGGATTAAGCTATCGTTCAACGCAGCGTTCAGCGCATCATTATTGGTTATTTTTGGCTCAATGGAAAGCTTGATGTTTGGTTCAAAATCTCCATTTGCAGATTGAAAAAATCCATTTTTTGAATGGTAAACAAACACATTTCCTTCAACGGGAAGCATTTGATACAGTTGCTGATAACGTACATGTGTCATTCCAATTTGATCATTTTCAGAACGAATTAATTTCCAAGAGTTATCCGGGTTTTCACCAAATAATTGCGCATTTAAAAGAGCTAAAGAGGAAATAGGATAACTCGTTGGTGCTAAAAACACTGCTTCAATAGATTGGTTTTGGTAGTTCAGTAAAATGCGTTGTGCACCTGTTACTTTTTTTTCTGCTTCTGTTCCAGAAATGCGTTGACCAAATGAAAATTGGATGAATAAAATTCCAATTAAGGCGAAGATTAATTTTTGAGTGCGCTTCATCCAAGAGATATGTAAAGATTTCATTCAAATAAACACAATTTTTAAATATGACGAACGATAAAATTTTAAATTGTAGAAAAAAGGGTTTTATCTGTAAGAAATTCAAATCGCTTGAATCTTTCAAAAAAAACAATTTAGATTGGGGTCCAAAATTTGTTTTACGATATCGCCAACTTCTTCTTAGCTAAAATCAATAGTGTGCGTATTTTCTATATAAAAATAAAATTATCAAAATCCTATATAAATAGTGAGTTTCAGCGTTTTCAAAAAAAAAATTACACTTAAATTTAATTTAGCAAGAACTTTTTTGAACTTATTTTGTTTAAGGAATAACATTAATCATTAAACAATTTATTATGAAAAAAACTTTTTTACCTTTAAACTTTAAAACAGTATCGGCTTCGTTGTCGATGTTATTATTAACTTTTGGACTTTCGGCACAAACAAACGTTTTTGACGATGTTATTGCAACTAGTCCAAATCACACCTATTTAGAAGCGGCATTAATTCAAGAAGGATTAGACGTAGCTCTTCAAAACCCTATGGGTACATTAACTGTTTTTGCTCCAGATGACGCAGCCTTCACTGCACTTGCA